>Ga0307514_10000574_pt1 | contig 69573 bp, 56 predicted proteins | sample 16_EM_MG_FD_203088 | JGI IMG/M metagenome (GOLD analysis project Ga0307514, IMG submission 203088) | Populus trichocarpa ectomycorrhiza microbial communities from riparian zone in the Pacific Northwest, United States - 16_EM | ecosystem: Host-associated > Plants > Roots > Unclassified | place...
TGTTGTTGTTGTTTAATCATACTGTATTCACTCTTACTAGAGTATGACAGGACCTGAATAACCCCCTCCGCCTCCGGGCGAGCCGGCTAGATGGCGGAGCTCCCCCCCCGCTACCCTTCGTCCCCGCTGACCCACACTGTATGCAGCGCCTACTTCCTCGCCCCATCATGGGGAATGGATCGTGGCAGAGCTAGAGGCGTAACGTCGGCATATTTCAAATCCTACTCGCTACAATGCAAACCTCAAAGATCCGAAAACTCCTTTCTGTATATATATACCGCATATGGGCGCCATTCCTCCACATTTGAATACATCTGGTCAATTTTATGCCAAGATACATTAATTATTTCGAGGTCGAATTTCAAAACGAGTCTCGAACCAGGAGGTGGTGGTTGTGGGCGTATGTCTTCCTCGCTGGCGGAAAAATGTTTCGCAGTAGTGGAGTGTGCGGCGGCACGACAATGCGATGCAATGTCCGGAGTACTTGAACCTGCTGCACTACAACTCAGGTATCGATGGAGCAAACGATCTTTGGCGCCTTGAGTGGTTGGAGTGTGGCGCGTAACAGCGACTGCGTTGATGATAGTTATGGCTCTGGGAGCGTGCGGAGGTGGAGGAGCGCTTGTGTGTGACGCATATCTGTAGTCTACAGACTAGCATATTTGACGACTCATTCCGTCCAAAACATTCGTAGATTATCACAATAGTTTCGGCACCTAGACCCATCAGCAACAACCGGCCAAATTCAGACGAGCATTCGTACTTACCGGTTTTTGTTGGAATTAAACCCAGACAAGAGGCCACTAGAGACTCGATGCCCCGCCGTGTTGTATTGGCTGAGGAACGCACATCTCCGAGGCGGCAGATGAAAGTGAGTGAACGCTTAGCATTTTCGCGACTCACGGGCAACGTTGAAAGCCGATTCCTCAACACAACACAGGTCAGTTTGATTAAGAATGAAATAACAAGTAGTATACATATATAAGAAGCTCTACTATCATGTAGGACCACCATTGTTGTGAAACAGGGTACAGACCCTCTTAGGCATGCGATCTATCCACCAGTAAATACACTCCCACAACTACTCCTCCCACAACCGTTGTTTAGGGTCCTGCATTACTTTCTGAAGTGCACTTTCTGCATAGACCATACATTGATGATTGTGTTCCAGTCATTGACAATGCGATGAATGGCAGTTTCGCCCACTCCAGTTTTCTGTTGCATTTCACAAAAGGAATTACCTTCAGACTTTAGCTGAATAACCCAAATGGGTTCTTTGTGTGTTGACTCCTTTCTCCTGCCATCATGACCGATAGGCATGACTGTGGGGTGGGAGCCTGGGAATGCGTCGGGGGTTGCGTAATGCGAAACTAGCGCGGGTTCGCTCACTTTCTTCACTCGTCTGGTGGGAGCTCGCAGTGGCGCTTCGGAATAGGTAATTATAGGTTGAGGGGTGTGAACAGGCTTAGGCTTATATAGAAGGTTGATGCTGAAGACAGTTGATGCTGAAGACAGCTGATGGTGAAGACAGTTGCTGTGATGATAGATGGTGAACAGTGTCTAGGTGAGAGAAGCGAAATAATGGTGGCAGTCGAGAACGGATTTTGGCGTCTCTCGTCGAGTGACGTTCTCACTGACATTTGTTTTATAGGAAGCCCGAGGCAAGCACCACCAACCCTAACCCCGCAACTGCAATAGAGTAGACGTAATCCCCCGGCTTCCATTGAGAGTTTACCTTATAAATACTCCTCAAAGCTCAAAAGGTCATCTCTTGACAGAAAGCGAGTGATATCATAGGTCAGAGTTCTCGAAATCATTCATGAATGCCTGTCACTCCAATGAAGTTGATTCTATGTACAAATCCCGAAACCGTACAAAAGAAACCAGTATTATACTAAGACTAACCCACCCGTTACATGCGCATCTACTCACGCATTTTACCACCCATTCAACGATTCCTTAACCTTCTCCACGATATCAGTGGAAACCTCCTCTTTCATCTTCATTTCATCACAAGCACTCTTGACCGAGTCACACACAGCCTTAACAGGCTCGTCGTGAGAGTGGCCATGGAGGTATCCAACAAACTTATGTGCGAACTCATCAGAGTCGTAGTCCTTCATAACGTTGTGGGACTTGCATCCCTCGGCAAAGCCATAGGACACGGCGTGGATGGCCTCCGAGGCTTTGTCGTGGAAGAGGTCGGCAAAGACCTTGTCACCCATGCAGACCTTGGAGAATTTGGAAGCGTATTCGATTTCATCGGTGTCCGTGGGGTAGTAGGGCTTGTACTCTTCGTTCTTGGACTTGTAGGAATCATACTTGGACTTGTAGGAATCCTTGCTGTCGTACTTGGGCTTGTAATCTTCCTCCTTGGGCTTGTAGTCGTCTTGCTTGGATTTGTAGGAATCCTTGCTATCGTACTTGGGCTTGTAAGAATCCTTGCTGTCGTACTTGGGCTTGTAGTCGTCCTGTTTGGGCTTGTAGTCGTCCTGCTTGGGCTTGTAATCGCCAATGTACTGCTTGTACTCGTCTTGGTAAATGCCGCCGATAGACTGGGAGTACTCGTCCTGGTGGATGTACCCGCCCTTCTTCTCGTTGTCATCCTTTGACTTGTAGTCGCCCTGTTTGTACTCGTCCTTCTGCGCATAGGAGTCCGTTGGCTTGTATTCATCCTTCTGCTTGTACCCGTCCTTCTGGGCATAGGAGTCCGTTGGCTTGTAATCATCCTTCTGCTTGTACTCGTCCTTCTGGGCGTAGGAGTCTGTTGGCTTGTAGTCATCCTTCTGCTTGTACTCGTCCTTCTGGGCATAGGAGTCCGTTGGCTTGTACTCATCCTTCTGGGCATAGGAGTCTGTTGGCCTATACTCATCTTTCTGCTCATAGGAGTCTGTTGGCTTATACTCGTCCTTTTGCTTGTACTCATCCTTCTGGGAATAGTCGTCTTTTGGCTTATACTCGTCCTTGTGCTCGTAGGAATCCTCGTCCTTCTGTTGGTAATCTTTTCCATGATTCTCCTCGTCATGACCCAGAATGCTACTAACAAGGTGTTCCACTTCTAATAAGGCCTCCCGCTTACGGAGATGAAGAAGCTCGACAACCTTTCCTAGACCGGGGCTGCCATTCCCGTCTTTTTGCTCCTTGTGCTCGGGCTCATAACCATAAGACTCGTGGCCGTCTTTCCCCTTTCCGTAAGAGCCCTTGTAATCAGAGCCGCTCTCGTACCCGCCCTTCTGACTGTCATAGGTAGACTTGTAGCTATCGTCCTTGGACTTGTACTCGTCACCCTTGGGCTTGTAGGAATCTTTGCTGTCATACTTGGGCTTGTAAGAATCCTTTTGGTCGTACTCGGACTTGTAGGAATCTTTACTATCGTACTTGGGCTTGTACTCGTCCTTGTAGGTTGGCTTATAGCTATCGGACTTTGGCTTGTACTCATCGGACTTGGGCTTGTAGGAATCCTTGTCGCTTGGCTTGTACTCGTCATACTTGGGCTTGTAGGTATCCTTGGGCTTGTAGGTATCCTTGGGCTTGTACGAGTCGTAGGTGGATTTGTAGGTATCCTTCTTGGGTTTGTAGGAATCATAGGTAGGCTTGTATGTGTCCTCCTTTGGCTTGTACGAGTCGTAGGTGGATTTGTAGGTGTCTTTCTTGGGTTTGTAGGAATCGTAAGTAGGCTTGTATGTGTCTTCCTTGGGCTTGTATGAGTCGTAGGTGGATTTGTAGGTGTCTTTCTTGGGCTTGTATGAGTCGTAAGTGGACTTGTAGGTATCTTCCTTGGGCTTGTACGAGTCGTAGGTGGATTTGTAGGTGTCTTTCTTAGGCTTGTCGGAGCCCTTGACGCCGTAATTGTCGCCATGCGAGTAGCCGGAATCGTGTTTATCGTTGTAGTCATTGTATTCTTGCTTCTTAGGAGCGTCATAAGAGGGTGCCTTGTAAGGGAGACTGATAGAACACCGATTAGCATCGGAAATCGCCGCGGGATTGGCAATGAACTTACTATCCGTCGACCTCCTTCAGGTTATCTGTTGGCTGCTTTGCCATCGAGAGCGAGGCCAGAGCCACGAAAAGGAGGATTGTAGATCTCATGATGAGGAAATAGGCAGTAAAGATACTAGAAATTAGGATTAAAACTAAGTAAATCTGTCGAGGAGGTGAGGATAGAGCGAGCGTTGGGTAGTGAGGAACGAGGTGAAGGAGGCATCGTGAGCTGCGTCTTTATACTGCCAATTCCAATGGCAGCCGTTCAGCGATGGGGATCCATACGGCTGAAATTCGCAAGTCTCACTGCTTCGACGCCACACAGCCAAAAGTCTGATCCGTGATACCCGGGCTGTTGGTATTTTCGACGATGGGCATTGTTGACGTTGAGCTTAGGGCTAGCCGGGGTTGTTCAGCCTGTCGGCGGCTGCTTCCCTATCGGAACAGGCTCCGGCACGGCAAAAGGAGATCGTACGTAACACCAACACGGGAGAGGATCGGCAGCTCTCTTCTGGTTCGGGCGTGTTCAGGGGGAGCGAGAGAAGTGCAGGGGAGTCTCCTATTCCACTTCCGAACTTGGCATCGCTAGTGACGGTCCCGAACCCTTGTTTCGCCAAATTCGGCTCCCAACACCCGGCACTGGACGCCAACGCCTGGACTAATGCCGAACAGGAACGGGACGAATGCTTGAACCAACTCCGCCCAAAAAAGCACCACGCACGCGTAAGACCAACAGCCCCCAGCTCTCGGACATCGGCAAGCTGCACCAAAAGAATTGCGCGCGGTACCTGAATTGTACAAGAATTCCACAGCTAAGACAATGTGGTCGAGGGTAGCGTGTCTCTGCCCTGACAACTCACCAGCATCTGTAGACAAGGATCTGGGCGGAGAGAAAAAAGGAACATGACGGCATTTGAGACCGCACTCTGCTGTACGTGTACAGTCGCAACTAATTGCGGTGGCTGGCTGAAGGACGCACTCATGGCACTGTATCGCACCATATGCGGACAAGAGATTCGCAGCGTCGATCATCGAAGCGTGGGGTGGCCATTGTTATTGTTGGATTCAATGCTTTCCTATTTTTGGTTCTGAAGTGGTCCAGGGTGCCATATAAGTCAATCCATCACCTTGACTGCTATGAGCCTTCCGCTCGCCGTTGGAACGGGTTGATCGAGGATTGCCAAATCAGCACTTCAGTGATTGTGGAACGAAAAGAGGCTGGAGGGACTGAAAAACATGAACGGGGCTCTGGGTTCCCGGAAGACGAGGCCGCGAATAAAGTCTGCTAGCAAGCTTTTCAAACCTAAGACATGTTGAAGACTCCCAGTTAACCAAAGTTCGTATAGGTAAGTAGAGAAAGTATATAAAGAACTGGGAATGTAAACCTCTATTGCTACTCCTGATACTCCCGTCCTCCATTCATGATAGCTAGAAAGTATGGAAAAGGCGACTCTAACACTTCTTATAAGTCCCGAAGACTGAGGTGCCGATCATTTTATGACATCTCAACGGTTCGTAAGTTTGAAGACCAAGCGCAGATAGTACCCCTGATCGTCAAGATTTAATATACCAATTTAGTGTACGTCCATACCATCGTTCCAAAACCATATGGCACGGGAAAGCCGGATATCGGGGGTAGTTGTGACTTGCAGTTGCCGTGAGCTCATAGATCACTCCGGAGTTGTTGCGCCTGGAGGAGGATGCCGAGTTCGAGTTAAGTTGGCATTGTTTCATTTCAATCAGGAGTCGGGGGATTTTTGGCAAGGTCCGTTAGGTGGGAGAGGCCAACTATATCTGCTCCTTCAAGAATAAGAATTAATTCGTTCCTCAAGGTACCAATGTTCCATCACTCGTCCGTAGATACATTGTAAAAGCGAAGTAGCCGGCCGAATGAGGACGCGCGGTCCTTTCATGCATGTCATATCAGGAATCAATTCTCCACTTGGCCCAAATAAGTACTCTAGATGTCAATCGGATATATCTTGTGGACAAATACTGTTGATACTGTTGGCGATACATGCTGCGATGTCGCAACTTTCATCGCCATCTCCAGTCTGTCGCTAGTAATGCACGTCGTAAGGTTTTCCGGGAGTGTCATCAGGACTGTATCCGACCTCCAGGATAAACAGAACCGTGGAAGCAGAGGAGAGAGCACGAGAAGGGTAGAGAGGGTGCTCGAGGGGAGGAGTTAAGGGTTGTTTACTGCATGTCGTTGATAACGTATCAGGTGTGACGTCACTTCCCAATTTGTTCACGTGGCGCTTTCGCACAACCTAAGCCTGCGAGACTCCGACTCCAAAGTAAATTTAAAATATACTAGGTATCATTGAAAAAAATGAGAGCTGAAAGAACGGCCCTTTCTCGGTTGCTTCAAGCAACAACCGTTACACAACTGAGCTTGGGCGAATACCGAGGACAAACTTTTCTCAACAGTAAAGTTCCCTTTCATGTCTTCACCAGTCAGCATGGTGTTTCAAGCCAACGCTCAACATGAGCCTCGTTCTCGGTGGATATAAGTTACTCCTCGCGCCCCCTCTGCTTTTATCCATAACAACAATGACCGACTTCAAAGCTCGCTTTGATTCCGTCCATCGACTACTCTCTCTCGAAGTTGGCCTTGTAAACGACGCTATAAAGAGCTATACGGAACTAGTCAAAGACGCTCTGAATGTGGAAAAGAACGTGGAAATCTCCGACCTTGAGTGGGAGGAGAAGATGGTGATGCAGAGCTTCGGTAGGGTGAAGGGGCTAATCAAGCAACTGGAGGAGATCAAAACGTCGACCGACTCGAAGCGGGCAAAAACAAATAGGCAAGATAAAGCGTGAATAACAAGACACCCGTGGAAAATATGTAGGTGAAGATACCGTAGAATATAACCGTATACGGTTTATTGTAGCCCGGAGGTGGCATTTGCACCCTCGATGGCGGTCTTCATTCGATGTGAGAATTGTGAAGTTACATGGGCCAGCACCACTGAGGGAATTCATAAATGAACGCCACTTATTGGCTGTTCTGTTGGACTACAAACAAACCTGATACGGTCAGATTTTTACGGTACTTAAGTAGCTTAGGAATCATTATATGAAGGCTGCAGAACATCACGTGATTCGAGTGACCACGGGTGGTTGTACTGTCGTACGAGAACAATCTTGCGACGACGTCTATTCCCCTCAGCTCTGTATTTTTCTCTCACCTATTCATCCCGCAGCACCACCAGAACAAATCAAAGAGTGCCCGAAATTCTGCCCGAAAATACCTAATTCGAAGAACCACCTCTGACAACAAATTCATGTGTGTACATCTATTCTCTGTGCTTCCACTCCCAGGGACTGATCATATAAACCTTTTCAAGCTACAAGTTATATTGAATGTCTTCTGCACTGGTGGAAGAATGCAGAACTCCGCATTGCACCTGGACGACTCAGCTATCCAATAGCAACAAACGATCTTAAAGCCTCACATTGTCCAGTTCGTCGGTTCTTCCATATACTGGCGGCATGCATGAGAAGCACAGATGCGGTTCGGGTGGTAAATCCCATCTTCGACTTATGCAGCCATCTACTGTACTACCAGATATCGCATATTAGATGCAGCAATGTTGCTACCGGCTGTCGTCGTCGGAGATGCGAAGACCATTACGCATATTTCAACCCTTGAACAATCAGTAAGCAAGAGAAAGCATGGTCCTATTCCCGGAAATGGATATCCTAAAGACCTTGCATACCTAAACTCAGGGACGAACCAAGACTGTCGATTTGGGATCTGAGCAGTTGGCAGACTTCCAGCCGGGCGTGACCGAGGAACTCTAAGGCGAAATACCTTGGATCAGAAGATACGGAAGGCTATTGGACTCAAACTACACCATATGAGATAGGATGCTGGTCATCTACTTTGGACTATGCCGTGAAACTATTTGGCTGCGGGCATATCACAATGGGTTCCTGAGGGGGTGAAATATGGAAGCGTATCACCCGCACTTTCTGGTCAGCGCTTGGTTTCGAAGTCCCTCACGATGCAACCTGGAATGACTCTTTGACCGGGAAGCCATTAGCAGCATCGGAGATACGTGGCGTTTGTCAGGCCTAAGGACTGCCTTCTTCCAGAACGTCGCTTCAGGAGTGCAAGACCGAAATAGTACCCACCATAATCCAACCTAGAATTGTGCCACAGTATTCCCAGGTACCTCTTCTGGGTAGAGCTTTCGCCAGTGAGTAATTGAAATTCTAAGAGTTTCACGGAGGCTTTAGCGCAGTAACGAAAGTCGCTGTCACGAATAACCCATATGAATTGCGATATTGAAAATTTGAAACCGCTCACACCATTACCGGTGGTGGTGACTCTGGAGGACCGCAATCTCAGCGCAACTTTGTTTTGCCTCTGAAGTCCAAGGTTGAGTTTACTTTACGGATGTTATGCACACATGATTGTTGCTCTATGGTTACTGAGTCCATTCGTCCATTCATCATACCGCGGAGAGATCGTATATAAACATGCTGTCTGAATCAAAGATGAGCGTAGCTTTCGCAGCTGGACTTCAGGCAGTTCCAGGGCTCATCACGTCCACAATTGTGCACTTTTCAAGATCATGACATGTCTACTTGCTTTTTTTATTTGCACACTCCTAGGACTTGATTCTAATGCTCATATTTTGATCCAGATGCCACATATGGAGTTATGACTCTACGAGGTCATGAATTTCGCCTAAACAAAGATGTTTTGCCATTGGAACTGTAACAACTAGGCTTTTCTGCGTCACCACAGTATCTCCGCGATATCTGCAAGTGTAAGGCTGAAGAAATGGGTTCTGTAACCCCGGGGGACCCTACTCTGTTGGATATTTCAACTCTCAAGGGCGACAAATTAAGCACCATTCGGGTATGCCAGATAGTAGCGTACTAGATACACTAAACAATAACCCTGATTCTAAAGTTGTTAATTTCTTGGGTACAACTGGATCGTCTCAGGGAGTTAATCTTTCACAAACGTTACCGGCAGTTGATACACTTACAGTACATTCTTTACACAGGGCAGAAGGAAGCATCCTGTCATGAAGACCGCCGTCATTATTGCGCCCGGTCCTTCATACCTCAGAACGCTGACCATGAAAAATGTTTCCCACTCAGTCAAGGAATTTGCGAAACACCCAGGGGACAAACGTCGAGGACATACAGCTTTCAAAGGGGTGAAGAAAGCTAAAAGAAGTATGAATTTATTTAGTTCCTGTCGTATTCTGTAAAATGCCTCCCTGCAGCTAATTTTTTAGAAGAGAGAATGTTATTTAGCATTCTCAGTGCTTATTTCAAAATGTAAAGTCTATAATAGCAAGGCAGCTATAAATAGTGTCGAAGCACCGGCGGAAACTATCGGATGAGTCTTGGACAACGCCGTGAAAGCACGAACTGGGTGGCCACCCCATATTCTCAAACCGAACAGCTGATGACGGATCTGGACAATCATCTCGTGGATTTGGCTTTGACAATTGAAAAATACTCGATATTGGACTGAACCTTAAGGGTCATGATTCAAAGGTTCAGATCCAGGGGAGCCAGACACAAACTGTCAGGTACCCAACGACTCCCAAACAGCGCAGCCCCAGAGTATATCACAAAATACTATCTCCACAATAAACACTGACACGACGTGCTCCTTATATTCGGCACCAACGGTAGCTCTTAAGCCGCATATAATCTGGCCAAATGACAATAATCTTTCCTCCCAAGAGAAAAGCAATTGAAAAAAGACCCCCACACAAGGATGCCAACAAAAACCTGCGAGAACAAGACGTAGGTGGGCGTCTTAGGCACTGGTTTACGTGCTTGGAGTTTTGGACGAACCACAGATTACACAACTCAAAGCGAACCCACTAGCGACCACCCCACTCGCCTGTTCCTCGGAGATTCACAGTAAAAACACTAAACCTAACTAATTTATTGCAACAGATGAAAGGGCTTGTGAACATTCCAGACAAACAGCTTGGAGACCCGTTAGAGCAAAAGGCGACGCCAGCTAACGTTGATGTCTTGGAGCTAAAAGCAAAAATTGTTGTGATTAAAACCTTGCATTTGTTGGGGATACTCAATCGAAACCTGTGGAGCCCACGAAAAATATCTCGATAAGTGAGGATCTTTGCCGACGGGAAGAGTGGACCTGGCATTGCTGAAGCAGTTTCAGTGCAGACAAGGCTGTTCCGAATGGATCTGTGGATTAGTGACTCTGTACATGAGGTGTTTAGGGGGAGCAGACAGGTGGCTGTTGAGTTGCATAGGTAGAGAGGGGTCGGTGGTGGATGGAAGAAGGAAGTGGGAAATGTGTTGGGGAGAAAATTTTTTGGGTTCATTACTTGGAATGTGATTTGGGATGTTCAGTCGCCGCAATATAGTAATTCGAATTCAGGTTTCTCCAGCTTTATCCGCCAAGTTCTGCGGTGAAAAAGGTTGCACTCAAAGTGTGGGTTGGACGGAGTTGATGGCGGAATAAGGGAAGAATGCAATAACGAGTTAGGTTCCCATGAAAGAGGATGAGGATGATGACGGGGTAGGTTTGCGATAATCACTTAGAGCACGCACATTCTACATAGTCCGAACAAAGTGGAGAATACGGCATCGGACTATATTGACGTGTTAGCTACACGCATGTCTCGCCTTGCGGCTTTTTGGCTCTTGAATGTGGGGATCCTAAAGTTCGAACTTGGAAGTGAGCTTGCTGTTGATATGCGGGTCGGTGGGGAAGGTTCTCATACATACTACTGATGTCTTATATGTGTTGAGATGCTTATCTCTGCTGTACTCTACACTGTGGTCTCATGGTTGTGACTCTCCGATAGCGACTCGAGATAGATACTCTATTCTGAAACATACATGATTGCAATCCATATTTTGAGACAAGACATGCAGGTACGTATTGTGATGGGAATTGATGCCTTGGGTCTGGGCTTAACGTGATATTGAGGTTTCAGTATCGGTCATCTATGTGGGGTATACCGAAGACGATACGGACACTGAGACATTGAGACATTGAGACATTGAGCAAGATTTGCCCAAAGTAGTTCTTGAATAGACAACGCATGCATTGATAGAGTCTTGGGCTTACTCGTATTATTGTTTGTCGGGGTACCTACTTGAAGGGGTTGAGTTTGGCTATAAATGCCAAGGCTGGCATTGATAGCATGTTTGAGTGCCAGAATAGCTCGCCGGATTGTGTTGATAATACTGCGACGGGCTTAGAGTTGTCCTACTACTCTCGTGGTTTTCAAACCAATTCAAACTGCGTGTGGTTCAGCTTTACCATGCTAGGTTTCTGATCAAGCCATGTTCTGTCGAGCGTGACGTCAACAATGCCAAATTTGCAAAAATAACCTAGCTGAAACAAATAAACCAAACGGTTGTGGGCTACTCGAGTATGTCTTGCATCCGTGATGGGAAAATGACCATCCAGCTAAAAGACCAACAACCGAATGTATCAATCAGAGCGATTGGCTAGTACCCTTAACCTGTCGACGACTATTTTTTTTTTCGCTGGCGCTCCAAGCTGGCGGACAAGCCGGACTACGGTACAATCTCTTCGGAACTGAAGACCTCTATTGGGTTCGAACTCACTCTTGAGAATAATGCACAATGCACAATCTGTCAGCAATACCGCCAGTGGTTTATTTTTCTAGATGACCGACTATTGTTATCGTGGGCCGATCGTCGTTCGGCGTTGGTGGCCCGATAGGAGCAAACACGTGGTGTATCGTCTGCAAAAAAAGGTAGTGTGGCTATTTCTGCTTGGGAGGGCTGTCCAGGCCTATCTGGTAGGCTTGACTGTGGATGTAGCTGGGGCGTATCTCCAAGAGAGAACGTTGGCCTCGGGCAAATCCAAAACCCACGTTCGGATTCTCGCCAATTTAGCCAGTGGCCATGCGATCAACTGTAGATCTACCAGCATCTGTGCGGCAAAGAGTGAATTCTTGCTGGGTTTGCCCGGGACCCACATCTCGTGTGCATTCGACTACCACAGATCGGCATCCCGATGGCAAAGGTTGGATCACGACGAATCACTCCGCTGTCTCCTCCGAGCGGCCAAGCCTGCAGATTCGCCGGCAGTCGCTGCAGGCGCCTCCCGTGTTTCTCGGCTGGGGCCGGAGAGACGCCCCAATTCGGCAACGACCGAGCGACAGATGCAGGTACGTTCCCAAACACGGCGCAGCCCGTCTTGATCGTGTCGCTGTCACTCACCGCCGAGCGCTAGGTATTCTCGGCAGCATCACGGCGTCAAACTGTGGATTATCGTGAACACCGACGATCGAGGATGTCACTGTTGGGCAGAGGTTGGGAGCTGGTCTGCTTGCCGCGACTACATCCACTACTAGACAGGCAGGCTCATATAAACCCCCCTCCGCCACTGACGACGACAAATTCTTCACTCAACCACTACTTCTTTACTTCACGAACATCTACGACCAGCTTATCTCTTAATCTGTAATCATGAGAACCACGTTCTACACCCTCCTCGCCCTCTCCCTCTCAACCCTGGCATGGGGAGCACCAACCCCTAGCAACAGGGACAGACTTTGTATTACCTCCTCTCCTTCCTTTCCGTTTCTCTTCTTACTAACGCAACATAGCCATATACAAACGCGACTCTGTACCCCACTGCGACCGGTACGCCGAAGGATCCAATTGCTATCCCCACGGAGAACACGACGATGAAAAGAAACCCGAAGATACCACCGACTCCACAGCCGGGCTCCCAGAAGGGCTCCCCGTGGACACCAGCACAATCACCAAAGGCCTACCAAAGCATGACCATAGCGACAAGAAATGCGCAGAATCCTACGAGGACGCCTACGACATGAAGCGTATGATGTGCAAAGACTCCGAATACCTCCGAAAAAAGTATCTGCACGACGATCACGAGAAAAAGGCATGCGCATCCACATACGAAGAGGCCTACTACAAGCACCTTCCTATATGCAAAATGCACGGCGAGAAGGAGAATAAGGGTGGAAACGGTATTGTTCCGGGTGTCGACAGTCTACCAGCTCCCGACACCGACGCCCTGGCTCCTACCAACGACATCTTGACGACAGCCACCGGTACAGTCAGCGGTACAGCCGGTGGAGTCCCCGGTGGAGTCCCCGGTCGTGTGAAACGCGAAGACCCTCACAAGAAACCCTGCGCCAAGAGCTATAAGAAGGCTTACCTCAAGAAAATGAAGATTTGCCCGCAAGTCGAAGAACCTTACCACGATCACGAAGAGGACAAGAAAAAGGAATGCGCATCCACATACGAAGAGGCCTACTACAAGCACATTGATATGTGCAAAATGCACGGCGAGAAGGAGAGTAAGGATGGAGAGGACGCTGATGCTACGGATGCCACTTCCGCTGTCTTCGACCCGGTGACAGGACTCTGGACAACTGTCAATAGTTTAGTCGCCGAAGCCCCCGGTACAGTCCCTATTCGTGTGAAACGCGATGACGACCCTCACAAGGAAATGCACTGCGCTGAGAGCTATGAGGAGGCTTATTTCACGCACATGATGATCTGCCCGCACGCCGAAGAACCTTACCATGATCACGGAGAGCACGAGGAAAAGAAATGCACGTACGATTATAAGGAGGCCTACTACAAGCACATTGATATGTGCAAAATGCACGGCGAGAAGGAGAGTAAGGATGGAGAGGACGCTGATGCTACGGATGCCACTTCCGCTGTCTTCGACCCGGTGACAGGACTCTGGACAACTGTCAATAGTTTAGTCGCCGAAGCCCCCGGTACAGTCCCTATTCGTGTGAAACGCGATGACGACCCTCACAAGGAAATGCACTGCGCTGAGAGCTATGAGGAGGCTTATTTCACGCACATGATGATCTGCCCGCACGCCGAAGAACCTTACCATGATCACGGAGAGCACGAGGAAAAGAAATGCACGTACGATTATAAGGAGGCCTACTACAAGCACCTTGATATGTGTGAGAAGCATGGCAAGGAGCGTAAGGGTGGAGACGGTGCTGATGCTACGGATGCCACTTCCGCTGTCTTCGACCCGGTGACAGGACTCTGGACAACTGCCAATAGTTTAGTCGCCGAAGCCCCCGGTACAGTCCCTGTTCGTGTGAAACGCGACGACGACCCTCACAAGGAAATGCACTGCGCTGAGAGCTATGAGGAGGCTTATTTCATGCACATAATGATCTGCCCGCACGCCGAAGAACCTTACCATGATCACGGAGAGCACGAGGAAAAGAAATGCACGTACGATTATAAGGAGGCCTACTACAAGCACCTTGATATGTGCGAGGAGCATGGCGAGAAGCATGGCGAAAAGGAGAGTAAGGGTGGAGATGATGGTACTGGCGTGGGTTCCATCGATTTCTTGCAGACTATAGCATCAACCACCGGTCTAGCCACAGGTGTAGCCCCACCTAATTTGATTGCCGGTGGGGTTCCGCGCAAGAGACAGTTGGGCGAGGTTTCGGAGAAAGTCAAGAAGACCAAGAGCAAGAAGTACAAGGGCAAGAAGAACTCGAAGGTAAAAAAGACGAAGGATGCTAAGTCAGACAAGGGAAAGGGCGACGAGGAGGTAGTGGACGATGAGGAAGGCCAAGATGAGACAGAAGACGACTTGGAGAAAGATGACGGAGAGGAGGGAGTGGACGATGAGGAAGGCCAAGATGAGACAGAAGATGACGGAGAGGAGGGAGTGGACGATGAGGAAGGCCAAGATGAGACAGAAGATGACGGAGAGGAGGGAGTGGAAGAACCGGAACTGGATGATGAAGACTTGGTCGATGAGAACGTTGCGGTCGACGAGACCCCAAAGGAGGCCAAGAAGGGATTCAAGAAGACAACGATAGACGATACAACTACGAAGAAGGCGAAGGCAATCAAGAAGGCGAAGGCACTCAAGAAGGCGAAGGCAATCAAGAAGGCGAAGGCACTCAAGAAGGTGAAGGCAGCCAAGGATAAGAAAGTGACAGCGGACGAACCAACTGAGGAAGGGGATGTGGAGGAGGAACCAACTGAGGAAGGGGATATGGAGGAGGAACCAACTGAGGAAGGGGATGTGGAGGAGGAACCAACTGAGGAAGAGGAGACAGAGGACGAACCCTTCGAGGTCGAGGAGAATGATCAGGATGACAACGAGGAGGGGGGGGAAAAGAAGGGTAAGAGTATCAAAGATAAGGAGCCGACGAATACCAAGTTTCTCGGCCTTTTATGATAAAATTTCCTGTTTTTTATTTCCTTTTGGTCTTAGCGAGTAGGGATGTGACATGATCTCTGGGAGCGTTATGAGGGCTTGGGTTTTTTCCTTCTGTATTTTCCGTATGTATATGGATCTTCGAGCGAAAGTAATGAGTAGCAAGGATGTTTTCCGCGAAATTTGGTGTTTGCTTTCGCGGGGTTGCCAGAACAGCGACTTGGAAGTCACCCGGTGAATAACAGATTCAAAGTGACCGATACTAGAAGATATGTCCCATTCCCGATCACGAATAGAGACTGGTGACCCAGTAAAGTGTTCGAGGATTTTCCGTCTTCTGCTCGAAGATCCACACATTTGCGCTGTTAATTGGCCAAACCGGGGAGACTTTTCGAATGTGAATTTATGGTCTAGGTTCAATGATTTGGTAGAGTCGAGTTTCCGGATCGTATCGCTGCCGGCATCCCGGTCCATAAATACCGATACGGACGGAATCATGGATAGCCGTTCTACGAGACTACCAAACCATCGGCAGCCGGCTGTATTCATGTCTCCGAAAATGCCCGAAGCCGTGTTTTTGTACGGGAGCCGTAGAAATTTAGCACTACGAGATGCACAGGATCCAAAACACAACGAAGTATGCGGCGACAAGACGTTTCTGTCGCCGCTTGCACGTCAAAAATTCATGCCGCAAGAAAATTCCACGTGCAATACACACGATGCAGCATTCGGGAGAGAAACTCTGGCACGCTAAACTTGTCATTGGGCCCAGTGCAGTCATTTCACAATGTCGTACGAACCTTATCTGTGGTCTGGGACAAGATCATTGCGTTTTTCGCCGTGCTGAAGATCTCGGTTTTGATGATGCAGGAGACAAAAAGTGGGGTTAATAGATGGGGTGGCTGCCGAGACGGCATCACTGACGATCTGATGACGAGGTCCGTCCTTTGTCATTTGTTTGGGAGTGGGGGGCTGTTCTATCGCGCTTCGCCGTACAGTAATGTAAACTCATTTCTGTGATACCAGACCAACGAAATCTTCCATACTTACACGGCCCAGACGACTGCCGAGCTTGGGAGATAGTCTGAATCCGGTAGCATTTCCACGGCGGTATGCTTCAACTTCCATGGTACACCACTCATTTAGTGATCCCCTAAGCACTGCTTGACATGGTAGAGCGCTTTATATCTGGATTCAACCAAATCGATTCCTTGTGGTGCTCATTCGTTGTGCCAAACCTTTCGGTGTATAAAAAGCATCAATAGTATTTCTTTTCATTAGGCATAACCGCATTTACAATGTATGAATTAGAGGAGTGCTCGTCATTTTGGGTCAAGATTCCGTTGTGTTCGCCGTGTGGAGTGGATAACAATCCAAGTCCGTTTGATACCACCCCTGCTATAACGCAGGCGCTCCCGTGAAATCGTCACAGTTCACCGTTGATGCCGCCCATCACTACCTAAGTAGGCGGCCACTACCAGGTAGGTGCCCCTGACCTTGGGAAATTGGCGGACGAATATCCTAAACGCCCCACTGTTCTGCGATAACGCGCGAACAGATATCCTCTAGTCAGTTAAAAGAACTGGCCAGCTGCGAAAGTCTAACCATCACACCTGGGTACTGAGTACAGTATATACTTGTATACGTTTTCCCATTATATTATACTAGGCTGTTTGGAGCACACATAGCGTTAGGTACAGGTCGGTACGGGAATTCTGGACGTCTCGTTCCGAGCCGGCTCAATATTTTCTCAGTACCCCTGCGAAATAAGCGAAGCTGTCGAACAGAATGTGGCTGCTGTCCAAGTACCGGAGAGACAGTCTCAATCGGGTGAGGCGTTGTTATGCAGGTACAGATTCGGCTCTTTCCATGAAGTGTCTCAGACATTCAACAACAACACGGCTCAGGATGATCGTGAATTCTCCATGGGGGCGCTGCTTCAGGAGTCGGGGGGTCAGCCAAACTTCTGTTAGGCACGGCCAAGCAGCACAGAAATAATTGATATAAGAACCTCTTGATCGTCTACCTCCGTCGACCCAAAGCTCCTCATCCACAATATCCCTAACGAGGACTCCCTTCATATACCATCCGAACATTTACCCCTCTCCACCCCCCTCTCCACCGTCGCCATGAGATCCGCCTTGTACGCCGCCTTTGTTCTCTCCCTCTCCGTCGCCACCCTAGGCGCACCCGCAGCTGATCGAGACGACGACCGCCGAGGCAGCCGGGGAAAACTTTGTACGCTTCTTCCACTGATTTCCCAATTCTCATACGCTCTGTCCTAACATAGTTACAGCTGTCTACAAACGCGAGCCGAATCCGCCGAACCCGCCGAAGTACCAATGGCAGCCAATCGAAGTATTCCAGAAAAACGGCGAGCCACCCAAGAAGCAGATCGGCAAACGGGGAGTGCCGGGATTCGAATGCGATTGGAAAATGGACCCCTATTGCTACCTCCCACCAATGCATCATGAGATCCCCGAGGATAAGGGCAAATCTGATAGCAAGAAGTCACCTAAGGATACTGTTCCCGGCGATATCGGCAAAGTCGGTCCTCACCGTACGGGCGACCTCTCAGAAAGCGGCCCCTCCAAAGGCGAACACCCTACAGACAAACTCCCAACAGACAAACTCCCAATAGCCAAACTCCCAACAGGCAAACTCCCTAAGGAAGGAGACGAACACTCCACAGACGAACACCCCACAGGCAAACTCCCAACAGGCAAACTCCCAACAGGCAAACTCCCCAAGGAAGATCTGCCCAAGAACGATATACTCAAGGAAGGAGACGAACACTCTACAGACGAACACTCCACAGACGAACACCCCACAGGCAAACTCCCAACAGGCAAACTCCCAACAGGCAAACTCCCAACAGGCAAACTCCCAACAGGCAAACTCCCAACAGGCAAACTCCCCAAGGAAGGAGACGAACGCCCCACAGACAAACTCCCCACAAGCAAACTCCCTAAGGAAGATCAGTCTGAGGAAGATGAGTCTGAGGAAGATGAGTCTGAGGAAGATCTACCCGAGGAAGATGAGTCTGAGGAAGATGAGTCTGAGGAAGATCTACCCAAGAAAGATCTGCACGAGGAAGATCTGTCCAAGAAGAAAGGTTCCCCCACGGACGGTCTTACAAAACTTCCAGTAAAGTTGCCCATCACGAAGCGAAATGTCGAGGCGGAAGAAAAGGATGACTACGATGTTTGGGGCAGTGAATCGGATGAGGAGGACGACTGTGAGGATTAGGAAGCTGAGGATTAGGAGGGCACGAAGGGTGAACAGGACCAAGAAGGCGCAACTAAGGGGCAGTTTATCTTAGTGTTATTTCCGGTGTAATTTGTGTGTGGGTTTCTGTTTCTGTTTTATACTTAGCGGCAATGGGTGTGGAAGGTTGGGAATTATACGGTAGTCTAAGATAATGTAATGCGTAATACTTTGCCGTCTTTATGCACATCACCCATTAACCACTCCCAGATGCCGTGATTCATGAGCAAAATTCTTGTGAATTTGTAGGGCAGGATTTTAGTACTAAAAATGCAAACCCTCGAAACATTCCTAGAATTGTAATGAACACTGGAGAGTTTCAGCCACTCCACTTTTCAGTACCCCGAGTACAGTGTTTGACATCGTGGGTTCCCACATTTCCATTCACTAGTTCGCACCATAAGATAGAGCTGAACGGACGTCCGTTCGCCAGCTATAGTACCGTACCTAAGTGCTCGGTGACTAATTCTGGGCCGCAACGAACACAAGTGGGCTTAGTAGTAGCGAGGAGACGGTGGCGGTAAAGTGGGTGCTCACGGATGAAATCAAATGAATAGGGGGCTGTTGCATATGTTCACACAACAGCTACGCGGACGTCAGGCGGTAAAGAAGGAGCACGGAGAAATTATTCTGGGTGTTCGACAAATCGGGCGCGGGCCGCTGACGGTTAACCGCCTACCAATAAATATAGTTAGAGATGCTCGAGTATAACCATACATATAGAAGTCGAAACGCTCCAATCCCTTTTCTCATAGGAATTTATATGCAAATTTACGATTTTTACATCCATACCCAGGTATCGACCATGAGACTGAGTAACCCCTGGCCCCCTATTCATCACTATACCCACCCATCCCATATAACTTTATTGATAGTAACACAATCCACAAACTAGAATTCACCAGTGAAGCCTTGATAAAATACGCCAGCCGGAGCCCATATATGCCCTAGAACTATCCTTGCCCGTTGAGTTTGTAGAGGTCCTGTCATTCTATCCTTCTATCCTTCCCATCCATTGCCCGTCTCACTAGGAGCAATAATACATGAAGAGCCCTACCCACGTGACAATCATTACCACGCGGCACTTTCAACCATTGCGATCGTCATGACATGCTGGCGGCTATCTGTAGGATTATCCTTACCCTAGCTTATAGAGCACCCGTTATTGGTCTGCTTTGGCGCTCGAGCGCTCTGGGCCGCGTGTGCTGAGCGCTAGCGACTCTGAAAGAGCCGATCCCCTGCTCTTGATGGCATGCGCAAGGAGGCCATACTATGTCATTCAATAAGTTTTTAAGCAAAACATGCCATTCACATCGAGATCAGCGCTTACGTTTTACCGGTATAGGACGCACAAAATATGGTGTATCACAAACCTCGCCGCCTGCCGTCTGTCCCCACTTACTGGAGGCGCATTGGAATATTCGCAGTAGCTGGCGAAGCTATAGAACGTCCCCTACATGGCAAGTATTGAGGATTTCTATAGCTTCGAAAGTAATGATACAGTACACAATGTGCCTAATTCAAAAGCCGACCACAAAAAGAGAACCTCTCATCAGTCACCTCCGCCAACTCAGAAAATACGTGTCTACATCCTCATTTACTTGCCCCTAATGTAAAGCTGCACGTTATACTTACCGACATCGTCAAATCCCGACAAATGCATGTACCCCGGCCACATGGCACGGCGCCCCAAACTCTTGGGCGAACCATGGCACCCCTAACCCTGGCTATCTATACGATAATAGCCAAAACAAGTGGCAGCTGTTCCGTTTCACTGCATGAACCACACCGCAGACCACGCCCACCAACCATAATTCAACCTGCGCGCCATGGCGTTGCGCCCCATAAAACCTCGCCTACCGCCCACTTCTCCCGACAAAACCATGGATCCACCACCGCTACTCGTAGACCCGCACTGCTACACCCCTGGCGAATACTCTTCCGAGGAAAACTCTAGCACATCCTCGCTCGACTCCACCACCACCCGCCATATCTCCGAGAACGGCCGACGATACCACGGTTTCCGCCAGGGCCGGTATCTGCTCCCCAACGACAAAACCGAGCAGGGTAGAAGTTTTCCCCTCTATGGCGTACGCGGTGGCTACTAACGGCGAGCGACAAAGACCGCCTAGATCTGCAGCACCACTGCCTCAAAACCCTCTTCTCCTCGATCCACACCGCGCCGCTGAGCACCCTGAAACCTCTATCCCGCGTTATCGACCTCGGCACAGGAACGGGGCGGTGGGCAATCGATTTCGCGTACGACTACCCCACCGCCAAAGTCACCGGCGTCGACCTCTCCCCGATCCAGCCGTCCTGGATCCCCCCGAACTGCGATTTCGAAATCGACGACATCGAGTCGCCCTGGACGGTCGCGCCGGGGAGTGTAGACTATGTCCACGCACGGTGTCTACTTAGCGGCGGGGTGAGAGACTGGCCGGGGCTGCTGGGGCAGGTGTTTACAGCGCTTCGGCCGGGAGGGATGGTGGAGATTACGGACGTGGGGGTGCTGCTGTCGCCCATGGGGATTGTGGGGGGCGAATACGGCGCGTTTCTAAAGGCGGGGTTCGAGGCGCTCGGACGCACAGTGGTTGGCGCGCAGGAGATACCCGATTTGCTGACGGCGGAGGGCTTTGTGGGGGTGGCGGAGAGACGCGGGCGCATTCCGGTTGGCAGCTGGCCCGTGCAGCCGCAGCTGAAGGAGCTCGGGCGCATGTGGCGGGAGTGCGTGCTGGCGGGACTGGAGGGGGGCGCGATGGCGGCGCTGACGAGGGGGCTGGGGTGGTCGAGGGAGGAGGTCGAGGTCTTGGTGGGCAATCTGAGGCGGGAGGTGGTGGAGCGGGGCGGGAACAGAGTCAGTAGGGTTGTAAGCTACACTGCGAGCAAACCGGCGGGGTGATTCCGTCTGCAGCAATGAGTCAAGCCGAACACCGCATCCGTATTGCTGCAAACGCGTGAGCTGCCGCCCTGTCCGTGCCCTGTCCGTGCCGCGCCCACGCTGCCAGGAAACGCACGCACGCACCGAAACGGCGACGTGCAGCTCTCTGGGTGCGGCACTTGCCGCCGGCGAGATGTAGAGTACATCTGTGAGAGAGGCTTTGATCAAATAAATAGATCGAATATAAGAAGACAATAGCCACAACAGGCTCTCGGATTTCATCCGGTTGAAGCAAAGGAATATCATACCCGACGAACCACACTATTTATTGCTTCAGGCCGATATCTCCGTGTAAATACTGCTAGGTATAAATACCATTGTCGTTTCTACTTAATATCCAAGTTCCTCAAATCACGCAAGTATCTAGGACCCCATGAGAAATCGTTTCTTGGGGCGCCAAGGTGGTGAATTGTACTCGTTATCGTGCAGCGTATAGCCTTTGCTTCAGCTCCCCAATCGCGCTCCTCAAGTTTCCCGGGAGAGAGATCGCTATGGTATCCGAGTATCTTCCCTCACGGGTAAGTATCCTGCCCCTTAAGCAGCAAAAATAATTGAGCGTAAGATGGGACCGGGGATAACCGACCTTAAACCCTTTTCCGCCATTCCCTCTGCTGCCTGTAGCCCCCTTGCCTGGTCATCGTCTGAAAGAAGAATGTACCAAATCCTTCGCATAAGAGCTGGATATATCGAACGAAACCCAAGAATATGCAGAAAGTGAAGCACTAGGTAAAGCAAGCCAAATGGAAGGTGGGCCCAAACCAATATCGGTGCCTGCAAGAACTTTACAACCTGCAAACCCCCACCTATACCTTGGGGATTCAATATGCTCCCAGTCCTCCAGACCAAAGAAAAGACCCGAAAGATGATAAGACAAAAGGAGAACGCACAAATAAAAGCTATGATCCAGTCGAGCCAAGAGACGCGGAGGAATAAAACCCAAAGCCAGATATGGGACAAACAAACCATGTAGGATATTGTAGAATATGTCTGAGTCCGACTGTTAGGGCGAATCTCTGGGCCGGCTGAGACCAGCGAACCCATGGTTGAGAGAGGGAAGATTATCATCATCCCCATAAAGTCCCGTACAGTCTTCCACATATTCCCATATCGCGAACGGCTGGATAACTTGGAAAATCTCGAGTAATTGTTCAGCCAACGAGCATGTATCGAGGCATGAGGGGGCGGAGTCAGTGGAATCCGTAGGGCGTCCTCACACCCGGGATTTGCTATTGTACTTCGCCCGTCCTAATATGTTCAGCTTCGACATGTTTATAACCGAATCTTCCCAAGCAGATACCATACCATGCGACTCTTGCATACTTCTCGAAAGTCTTTCATAGCCGTCCAATCTGCCAATGCCAGTGCCTCAAGGCTTAATTGGTTTGCCTTCAAGGCTATGGTGATTGCAAACCATGCCAGACCGGCACCGACAACGATACCAATAACCGTAAGAACTGTGTTGCCGGTCCCAAGAGCGTAGTGCCGCTTACGGAGAGGTGGTGTGGAGATTGGGTTACTGGAAGACAATGGCGGTTGGGGTGTTGCAGCTTGCACTGTGGTGGATTCGGGCAAGTGACACCTGGAGGGAGACATAGGAGCTTGCGATATGGCATGGGTTGCTCTGGCTGTGCTCGCTATATATACCGCCGCTCTGTTCTTAAACCGTGGTTAAAACGGTTGGGATCGGGCAGGGTGGTAGTAGTGGAATACTTTTGTCGTCTTGGGTTTAGTTCTGCGTTGGATGTCTGAGTATCTGTTTTGGAGGTGAATTGGGAGGCTGTCAAGGGCTCTCTCAGGAACAGGAGAAGAATTTCCATCTAGTCTTTACTCTGATAGGCACTCTGATAGGCGTAATTCTTCGGAATGGCTATCCGTATGCAGTGACGTGGAGGGGAAACCGCAGCAGTCAGCCGCACGAGGCTGTGAGATTGTAATCATTGTATTACCATTACTAGAAGTGCAGGTGGTATGATGTTATGCCAAATGCGGGAGTGACTGGGGCGGTGTGCAGAGAGGTTTTATAACTTCAGTCTTCTGTGACCGTGTTCAGTTGTTGGGACTTCCATTCCTTGTGTCTGTTCGTGGTGTAAGAGGGTAGTTTTACGGTTGTTGTAATGTGGAGCTTGCCGTAATGTATGAAAAACAGATTTTAAATCGTAGAGGTCGTCAAAGTAGTACTTTTAGAGGTACCTACTTTCTACATTTGGCCGTAATTGGTGACCGTTCAAATGTAGTTGTAATTATCATGCTAAATAAACTGGCACCCTGAGTTACTACGAAGTCGACGTCGCGTCTACCTCCGCGGACAAAGCTGTTGCAAACAAATCTGGACTAAGTTTTTGCCGATTTAGGTACATGTAGGTATATGCAGGCATACTATGCATTACAAGCATCCCCTCATCTCAGAGGGATACTTGGACAATGTTCAGTCACACATGCAGACAACCTGAAACCTCCACGCGTACTTTAAGAGCAAGAACCTGAAGTGTACTAGGGCCTAGTTAAATCCAATAATGCGCCTTTTCGGTTCAAGTTCCAGCAATTGACAACGTTCCGTCACCCCACGATTCACTCCACCAAATTCCCAAACCCGAAATCGCGCACAGCCCAAGGAAGTAGTACTATAGGTAGTGCGGTACAGAACAAGAAGAAAAGAAAGTGCACATGAACGTACCGACACCGTTGTGGTCTGGCAATAGAATAACGCGAATACCAGAAGCTAGAACGAGGCGATTTAAGCAATCTCAATAGTCTCTGGGTGATGCCTGGTGTTTCTTTATCGGTAACGTGCCAGGTTCTCTAGTGCACTGTCGGGTTTGTGGAGAAATTACTGTAGAATATGTGTGTATCGGGCGTATTGCTTATTCGTTGTGACTTGAGAGATGACTACACATTGAGTTTTGGTGTTTCGTCCTGATTATGACAACTCACTACTTAGCCATTTTGTTGCCATATTTTATGTTGTAGATAGTGTGAGGATAATGAATCCTGATGTCTATTCTTCGTTGGCTTCCACAATATCAGCGTACCCATCTCTGAGTCAAGCCACTAACTAAAACAGCTAGTGCCGCTCCATATTTTACCCCCATCTGATCACCTTATCCTTATCCATTTCATCAGTCTCTCATTCATCCCATCAACCTTCTCCGATCTCCTACCACCCCCATATTGTCGTATGACACCAGGTCCCGTGAAATATTAGGGTAACCTAGCAGTACATATCCATCAACGTCTGTCACCATCCGCATGACCGCTTATTCGAAGGGGCTGTGCAATTAAATTTAGTGTCAGGACAATTTCCATGGTGCATGCTACATTGTTAGCACTATATCAAACTGTTTGAGGAATAAATCTCGATCTGTAGCTCTGTTGGAGTAGCTGTTGTTGGCATTAAGTTTGTCGGTAACAGCGTACAATCTATTGAAATCAACGTTTAGTGATGCTCTGGGTAGAGCTCGTGAGACTTGACTAAGTTGCTGCAGATTAATTATCGTCAATGAAGTAAACTCTAGTATGATAGGGTGAATGTACCATGTATGCAAATTGTTCTGAGCATGTCTGCCGCCCGTTCTTTCAGCCGATGAACAACAAAACCGAAGCAAAGTTTAGGGAAATTGCCCGTAGCTAGATGTTATAAGAGGCTGAGGATACACTTCAACCTCTAAAGGCAGACCAAACCAACGGAGCTCGGCGGGAGATTTTCAACACTAACCTATTTTGGCCACGAGGTATTCCAGAGATAACTACCTTGTCTCGGAATCCTGGTGGGCACTTCGAGACTAAGATAACAACGGCGACCATCGCATACTTGTAGAATGACTTGAAGGTCGAAAAGTAAGTATGAGATGAGGCTGTAAGAAGCGACGAATAGTGATGCCACCAAGCACTCTCAACATGAAAAACGTAACAAATGCAGAGGTTCTCAGTATCTGTTTCCTCTCTGCTGAGGAGACTGTTAATTTCGTATCACGTGCTGCTTAGAATGGTTCATCGCGAAGATGGTTCTCCGACGGATGTCCTGTATCCATGTGCTCCAGCGGTGCTCCCGTTGTCCTGATTTGAGCGGAGTAGATGTTAGTTCCTAGTCTCGGCATGAGACTAGGCTTCGGTGATGTAACTCGCGGTGATAGGGGCGAGGCATCCGGAGGGCATAGCCTTCGGACACGATCGGGTTGTTTCTCCTTCCCAACCCGAGGTGGGCAAACCGATAAAGGGGTGAGTCCTTCCCCAAACCGTCCCTGTACAAGATGTGGCATTGATCAGACGTTGGTTTCGTACTGTGGGTGTCTGTCGTCGTGCGTGTCAATTAAATGGCTATTATCGTTGTCGGCTGTTGTAATGTGTTGAAATAACGTTCGCTAAACTTGAAGCTAGCTTAGCGCGTCCCCGTAACGAACATCGTGGATTTTGCCAAACATTCAAGGGCCGTTTGCCAGTAGAAGCAAGCCAATAGGCTTAGAGTACTGAGACTCGTAGGCTAACGTAATAAGGGCTAGTTGATGTGGCAGGACAGCATTATGCTGTAACTGGATAGAGACTCAGGCATGGCCCGTCACTCGGCATCATAAGTTCTCCACGACGGGCAACAAGACCTTTCCTCCACTGATTAGTGGATCTACCCTGTCTTAACGCAACATCCAAGCCAAAGCTTTCGACAGCTTCTGCTTTATTTACTCTCCAGATCCATCGACCGTGTCCTGCTATCATCTGCTCGTATTCGATCGATCCACTTCCGAATCTCATCTGCTCGTTTCTATACGAATCTCATCTTCTCTTTTGATACGAACCCAATTTTCTTGTTTTCGATCAATCAACATACAAAATGCCCAAGCGATCCGCGAACGACGACCCCGATGGAGCGAAGTCCAAACATTCTCTCCACGGCGCGGTCGAGCACGATGGCATCTCAATCCCTATTGGAAAACCAATCAAGTTCCCCCCACTTCCTGCGGCAATGGAAAATGTCCCTCCCAGACCACCTCCGCGCCCCAGATCTCGTCCCCAGGCTCCCCTTGGCCTAAGGGCACCTCCACCCCCAGCTCATCATGAGCGCAGGTTCGGGGGGCGAAACCAAGAACAACAACAGCAACAGCAGAAGAAATTTGCCCCACCACCTCCTCCAACGGTCGTAGCTACGCCAACTGCACCGACCTCGCTCCCCACCCCCAAAGTCCCGGTCGCTCGGATCAGGCTGCAGCAACAGCAGCAACAGCCTCTGCCTCCCCCGGCTCCTCCCTCGATCCTGACTGTGGAGGGTACTTGTTCGCCGATTGGACAAGCTGCTGCATCTGCCCAAAAGGCGAACAAGTATACCTCCATAAGGCCATCTGTGCCTTTTCCGTGTACTGGAGCGATTGGTTTTACGATCACACGCCCGCAACCGCCACAGAAGCCAATACAGCAGCCCCAGCAACAGCAGCAGCAACCTCAACCGCAGCTACAACCGCAGCCATCGCCACCGCCGTCGCCTCCGCAGCAACAGCAGCAACAGCAGGGTCTCGCCCCTGCTCCGGCTACCTCAAAATATGTGTCGGTAAGGCCACAGGCCCCGTTGCCCCGAGCCGGCGTGGTTCCGTTCATCATTTCCTGCACACCGCAGCAACCTCAACAGCAGCAACAAGAGCAACAGGGGCAAGAGGAGCAACAGGAGCAACAGGAGCAACAAGAGCAACAGGAACAACAACAACGACCGCACCAGACTCTCACCCCACTTCCTCTGGAATTCTCCAAGTATGCGTCGATGAAACCGTCGGTGCCACTCCCGCGGGTTGGGGTGGTTGGTTTCACCATCGCACGCCCGGCACCACTGCAGCAACCCCAACAGCCACAGCAGCTTCAGGAAAAGGAGGCGCAGCAGCAGCAACATCATAATCATCATCAACAACTGCAGCAGGCACAACTGCAGCAGGCGCAACTGCAGCAGCAGCAGGCGCAACAACAGCAAGTGCAGCAACAGGAGCAGGTGCAACAACAACTGTTCCAACAGGAGCAGCAGCCTCAGCAGCCTCAGGTGTATCATCATCAACAGCAGCAGCAGCCACAGCCGCAGCAACAGGAGGTACAGCAGCCAGAGCAGCCACAACAGGAACAACAGCAGCAGCAGCAGCCACAGCATCAGCAACCGCAACATCAAGAGCGGCTGCCGCAGTCGCCCCAGCTGCCGCCACAGGAGGTCCAACAGCGGCAGTTCCAGCAGGAGCAGCCTCAGCATCCTCAGGAATATCAAATGGAGATAGATGTGCCCGAACAGGAGCCGCACTTACAGCAGCTGCTACAACAGTACCTGCAGCAGCCGCAACAACAGCCGCAGTACCAACAACAGCAGCAGCAAAGGCCGCCTCTACAAGGCTGGGGCATGAGGATCACCGACCCACCTTACTGCGTTGCCTCTGTGCTGACAACTTACCGTCCGGCACTACCGGTCCCGGAGGGTCCAACTGCAATACAAATTGGACTCCCCGGCGCCCCTAAGCGGGTGCGTTCGAGGATGTTGCTGCAACCTATGGATCCGCCTTTGGTGCCCATGCGTGGTTGGCACACTGAGAACGACAACGAGCCGGTGGTGTCGTGGTCACGGCACAGCGAGGAATCCAGGAGGATGGGTTGGTGTGAGTGCTGGGATTGCTTTGAAGAAAAGCATCCCGAGTTTAAGGTGCCGCCTATTGCGCCAGAGGAGAGTAAGTAGCCTTAAACCTCTATTGAGGGAAGTTCTAATGTGAGTTTCTAGGACGCAAGTGGCTGGTGGAGGAACCGCCTAGAAAGAAGCCTCGCCTGGAACCGCGCCTCGAACTTCGACCTTCACCCCGCCTGAAGGCCTCTTACCCCGTCAATAAGACGGCCGGCAGGGTGACGGTGGTGCAAAGGAAGAGAAGAGGGGTGGTGGTGAAGGGGTTGGCGATTTTGGCGGTGTTGGTGGCGGGGAGTATTGTGTGGATCCGGAGAGATTAGTGGGCTTTACATGTGTTTCCTACTTAGTAATGCATCAGATTCCATGATTTCAACGGTCCGCACGGTCCCGGTCTGGGTTAGGTCTCTGTGTAGTGCAGCGCGGACCAGTCCACAGGCAGATCACAGCCTTGCCTCAATTCTGTGTAGATTACTCGCTGAGTAATGCCAAAAAACACACTTCATCCCCGCCTACTACACCTAATACTGATCCTGTGGTTAATGAACACTATTTTGAGCATATTCGGTATCATTTACTTGCTTTTAAGCTGAGTTGTGACTTAAAAAGGACTGAAATTCACCCATTTTTATACCTAATCAAATATTCAGTTTGCACCAGTCCAGTGCAGTCTGGTTCCAGTACACAAAAATGCTGCATTGGTCCATTCCCAGTGCAAAAGAGCGCACCGGACTAGACTGGACACGGACGGTCCGGTCCGCACGGTTCTCAACCGCACCATTGAAATCATTGATCAGATTCAGGTTGGAAACGTTAACTTCCCGAATTTAATGTCCGAAACGAATAGAAACTATGTGTAAGTTGCACGGGGGAGGAGGGTAAATTTTGTGGGAAGTAGCTCTTTGGCTTGATTCACCTTATGATTCTGGGTAGGCAACGTTAGCAACCTCGTTAATTGATGTCCGAAAAGTTTGGGACCATGTGGAATTCGAGGAGGGGGTGATATTTTATGAAGCAGGAAGGGGGCGTTTGTTTGCGGGTTTTTTGGGGGTTATTGGGTTTGGGGCGTTTGGGGCGTCTGTTTAGGAGGCTCCATGGCGGATGAAACTGGTGTTGTAATTCCTCGGCTTGGAAGCGTTAAAAATCTAAGGTTTGACAATTGTAAAGGCTAGGATCATTTGAAAAGGAATATATCCCCGATATTTGTTTTGTTTGGGTTTTTTTTGAGGGGGGGTCCATGGTTTCTGAGCGGATGATACCAGTCTGTCGTCATTCCTCGGTTGGAAACGTTAAACCCCTTGAACCTTTAGGTAAAACATTTAAATGAGTGATTCTTTGTGATCTAGAGAGATTCTTCAATAGTCCGATAACGGAGCCGCTTATATGTACCTCCTATATTTCATGATAGTATATGGGATGTTCTATTGCGGTATCCATGGAATCGGGCGACAGTTATAGCTTCATACTTGACGCTTGGGTATCCTGCAGGGCTGTCTTCACAATCGATTGAAGTTGGAGCATATAGTTGATCATACGGTGATTTCCTTCGGCCTATATATAAGCTTAAATTTCTTGATGGTGTCTTTTATTCTTTTATTCTCTTCATTCCGGAAAACCCGAGTCCTCCGGTATTTCGTGAGCTACGGATATACTACAGAGTAACTATCGGCTTGTGGATAGAAGCGTTGTTTCCTTCATTTCGGATGTTGGTGGGAGATTTTAAAGGCTAATCAAGCAAGGGGCGGCATTTGTTAGTCCAGTCGGGACGTTGACGGAAACCGGTGATCCCATAAACACCAGCTCTATGAAGCTGCACCGTTGGTTAATTACCTTATATTTCCAAGAATATGACTGCTCGGTTCGATGGCCGGTCTGTGGGGTCAGTACTGGGGCAAGTCTGTTATATTCGGATCCCTTGCGCGGAATCGTCCCATCCGTAGATGCGTACGGAACAGTGGTTCCGGATTCCACGAAGCTGGAAGGCAAAAGCGAACAAGAAAAGTTCTTCGGAGAACAAAGGGGCACTTTATAGTACTCGATCGTTGTTCAGGACTTGATGTATTTCAGGTCATCACATGCAGTAACTGCGAAAATGTGAACACTTCATTTGTACAAAACATGAGCCTCGCTCCGCTCAGAAAATGGCCCAAAATTTACAATTGGCTTTGAAAAATTAATTTACATGTAATGTAAGGTGATAATGTAATCGGAGAGCTTAGAAGGAGGAAGACCAAGAGGAAGAGGAATAGGAAGAGGGAATGGGAGTTGCTATGGGAGAGGGACGACCATGCTGTTGCTAAGCGGTGCTGGGATTTAAAGACTGGTATGACGGAGGGTTTGATGAAATAAGTAAATATGTTGTGTGAGATATGTGATGGAGGCTATCTACTACGTTGTAGGAAAGCGTTGCTGTTTCGAAGCCTTATGTTTCGGTCAAGGCGTGGCGGTTCAAGTAACGAATGTAAAAGGATGTGAAATGCGGTGGTATTAGATGGGGATTCTCGGTTGGTGTCTGTATTGAGGTTGTTGTCTTTTCCTATCTTCGTTTCTAGTTGTCGCTACAGTCTTCGTAGTTGTTCCTCTTTTCGTATCTCTTGTGTTTGAGGATCTGAATCAATGAAACCCAAGGTGTTGGGCTTTTGTCATCCTATGTTTGTTCTCTCTACATTGAGTTCCCCTTTGTTCACCGCAATACAATCATGAGTATGCGAGAGCAGAGTAGCAGCTGCTTCAATCTACAAGGAAAGCGTAAATCCTTACGTTCATCCCATCGTCCACCTCGTTTTCCGCACGCTCGGCCAGCAAGATATACAGGCCTTGGGTCTGATTTTGAGCCCTATTATCATAAGATATGACCTGGCATGATCATTACTTCTGTTCTAACCTCTTTAGACCGAGTATCCGATTCTCCTCTTCAGGCACCCCTGAAGAAACTAGATCTCACTGTATCTGCAAGGCCTGATGGTATCTCTCGACGACAGAGGTAATCAGCCGCATTTGTACAATCCACTTCACGTCTCGGTTCGGAGAGAAGGAGAAGGCGCTCAGAGGCTTGGAGATAAGCTGAGGCCATAGACTGAGGGGAGGAGAGAGCTGTTACGGTTTCAATGGCTTGAGCATTATTCCGATCGCTGCTTGCCAAACTGGAGGCTTGCTGAGCAGATAAGTTGGGCTTTGAAAGCCGAGATGCTCCGTTTATGTTCAATTATTTACGCATTCAATTAGCACGTCTGAGTTGGAACGCCAAGTACCATTAGCACTGCCGATACCCAGTACGGAAGTGATTGTTTAAGAGCGGTATAGAGATTAAATCATTACTCTCTGACCGCTGCTAGCACAGCGGTCAAATTGTACGGTATGTTATTCTGCATTAGAGATAAACCTTGTCGCATTATCCCACACTTGCTGTGGCACTATTTACTCACCCCTGTTCCTCTGACCCCTCCTTCAGCGCGGGTTGATGTCGTGTTTTCGGCGCTGGTTTTCGGCGCTGGTTGACGGCGCTTATGTATCGAAAGGACGAAGGGCTCGGCGGTAGTGCCGGCCGTTAACGCGTTTGCGGATTGCTTGAGTCGGATTGGCGGCTGTATGCATCGTTGTTGTTTATTCATACTGTATTCACTCTTACTAGAGTATGACAGAACCTGATATCCCCTCCGCCTCCGGGCTAGCCGGCTAGATGGCGGAGCTCCCTGTATGCATCGTTTCAACGGAGAGCCTATTAGTCGGGGATGTAGATGATGTGGCAAAACCTCACTTCGTAGTTAGCATACCCCAAATATTCACAATAATCTACACGGAACGCCAATTAGACCCGGGGTCGCACAACTTGAACTTGTATACACAGGGTCGGACGTTTTTAAGTAGTATGGTAGCTAGCGGTATAATGCTGAGTCGCTTTACTTTGGATGCTTCGATGACTTCTTGATTGACTTGCTTGACTGACTGATCTCTCTCGAGGGCATAAGGCCCGTATACTCGCTAAAAAATAATGTCTCCGGACATATTAATATTACTGAGACTATTACTTAGAAGAGATATTGTCTGCACATCATCCTTGACGTGATTGGGATACCGAATGACTCGATACAGGAATCTACTGGCAAGGTAAATACAATCGGTGGTCCGTGCAATGTCTCATTGCGCAATAGCGAGCGTCCGGGGACTTTATTTTCCAGCGAGTATGTACAAGCTCCCATATCCGTTTGCATATCCGTTTGCACTATCTTGAGACGCTCTCCTTGATCCTGATACAGACTATGCATATCCTCATACAAGCCGCTATCTTCATACGAGTCATCAAACGGAGCTAAGACTGCAAACGGAGCTGAGACTCACGATGCAGGTACACATGCAACAGTCGCTCGGACGATATATATGAGTGACATTGTATGACCGAACGAACTACTCGTCGAATTGATTGAGGGAAACCATAAATTATAATTTTGAATGGCTGAAGGTCACTTAGGTAAGTGCGGGTTTTGTTTGGGTTAGTGCGTTTAAAGTTATGTACTGTACTGGCCGCCGTGGTTGGGACAAGACCTGGTGCTGAGAGCAATTTTGAGGTCGGGCAGCTGTCACTGACAGCTTTTGTGACTCGGACTTAGAATTGGGCCATGGGTTCTCTATTGATATGTGATAAGTGTGGGAAATGGCTGTGAAATGCAACAGGAGGTGAAGGGCAGCCCTGCTGGGGGTGGAGGGCCCAGGACTGCAATTATTCTATTATCTACAGTCTTCGACGACTCTTTATATGTACAATCATCGGTGCTGACACCTTTTAATTTCTGACACCTCAACCTGACGCAAACCATTGTCCGGACGGACACCCCATGCTAACTACTGACGTCTGGACCATGGCGGCCAGTACAGTAATTTAAATTATGTAAGTTGAATTAATGATTGAAAGTTGACGATTGACAAGTGAACTGGGATAAGAAAGATGGGGTGGGTGGCATTGCGCATCTTCTTCAGTGTGGTAGAGACAGCCTCTCGGTGCGCGGGTAGCCATCTCTCTCCCTCTCCCTCTCCTTCTCCCTCCCTCTGTCTCTTCGCTCTCTACTTATCTATCTACCCACCGATCTGTCGGTACAAAGCAAGGGTTAAATTTAAAAACCTACTTAGATAAATTTCGGGCGTTGATCTGAGAAGAAGCGAAGCTCTTCAAGTCTCCGGCTAGTGATTGATGATGCCGATCAGATTATATCTGAGTGGCTAGACATCCAACTATAATCACCAAACTTTTGATGTATTACCAAGGGCGCTTATAATGGAGTGTTCGAAGACTTGAAAATCCGGCAAGTAGAGTAACTTTGACTGTATAACCATCTTTTCTCGCCTCCACCTTAGTTAACCCCTGAATGGAATCTTATCACGTGGCCAGCCTAGATCTCCAGCCAGATCCCAGGCAGCTATTCTGGAAGCATGAGTTGAGTCTTCTCTCTTTATGATCTAACAATAATAAAGTGACATGCTATAGAATAGATCGGTCATTGGCCACAGCGCAAAAAAATAAAATAATTCGATCCCAGCTGAATTATAATCACATCTAAAAAGAAATCCATCAACTAAAGCGGCCACTTATCTATCAATCTCCCAATCGAACTCTCTAAACCTCCACTGAGTGCATGCAAACAATTAGCCTACATGTAGAACATTACTCCTGCCACCTCTGGTCTCGGTCCACCACCCCACGTTTGAGCTGCCTCAGCCATAATTGCCGCCTCCTCCGCCTCCCTTTTTGCCTTCCTTTGTGCAGCCTTGTCTCCACTGACACCCTCGACTCTACTTGAGATATCAGACAACGACGTCTCCGACCTCCCCGCCAACAGTCCCTGAATGTAACACCGCCCTCGCTCACACAGGATGTCTGCATAATAAGCAGGCGGTACGTAAGAAACAGCTTTGGTAGCGCGTGCAAACAGATACGACATATTATGCACCAGCTCTTGCAGCACATCCGCCGTGAATCCCAGTTCGTCGTGGGTGACAAAATAATGAGCGCTGCGTGCTGTTCCTTGTAGGCCAACGTGTGCTTGGAGATAGAAGTCTAGATTGGCAATGCTGGTGACACCGCGATCAACTACTGTGCCTGGGGCAGAGTTGCCTTTGCCATCGGTCAAATTATTGTCCGACGGGTAGAAGCGGGCATGGTGTCGCTTTCCACAGACGATTATGGCAATCTTTGGGCGGTACTTCGGATCGTTATTTGATGCAATTGCACAGGCCTTTCGTATGAGAGGCAGCTCTTTCTCTTCAAGTTGCGCGTATTGGGAATCGGAAACGCCGTCACGGAAGTATATGATGCGTTGCGGAAGTTTCTTGCTTGGGTTGCGGGCAACATACATCTTGAGTCGTTCCGCAACTTGTTCATCGAGATACTGGATCATCTTGGAGAAGGGGATTAGCATGTGACCGAAGGCAGATTGGGTCTGAGATGACATACTTCCTGTCTGCTCTTTTGCAAACGTAAACTCCCTGGATATAAACTATACGTGTTTTCATAGCTTCCCACAACAGCGGCGATGCTAGGCGTGTATTGGGTACTCACTGTGGCCGTGGGATGCGTGACATCTGCGCCCAGCACAATCGTGTCTTTGCTCAGATAATTCAACGCACCTCCACTGACCTCATGATTCCGTCCGCCGAGCTTCAGGTTCGCCTTGAGGGCAATATTCCCAAGATACTGCAGTTGTCCCTTCTCCTTGCTTATCTTCGCTGACTGGCAACAGACGGTGGGAATCCCGTAACGACAGTCAACCAGTGTCCTAAGATGATTGTAGACATTCTTGTTATCGTTTGATAACATCACCAGGAGGAAGTTGGGGGTCTTCGACGCTCCTGGTTTCTTTGGACTGTTGCAAATTACATCCAATCTTGCCCTTAGCTCGCTTTCTGCGTTATTACGCATTGGATCCTGCTTGAAGTCTGACTGAGTCAACTTGCAAGGCTGTAGAATTCGTGGTTTGTTATCGGTAACGGTAATACCGGATTCGCGGCACATTTTGTAAAACAGGTCGATGATGGGGTTGATGTCGTCTGGCCCGCCGAAGTCGGTATGCTCGCCATCCTTGATTACCATAACGGCCCAGTTCTTGAGGTTTCCGCCTTGCGGAAATTGCACTCCTTTGAGGTTCCATGAGGCCGTGTTGTCTCGTATTTGCTGCGGCCTTCCTTTGTATGATACCGTAGGCGGGCGAAGTACTCGGGCGCTGATGACTTCCATATGCTGGCTGACTTTCATCCCAAAGGTGTTGAGGACTTGGTTGCCACCTGTGTGACCAAGGATGGCCAGGCCCTCCGTGGTTATGAGCTCGGCGTTTGTCTTGGGTGAACGACATGCCACCAGAAGCATTCGGCTGGTTTGATCGCCGGTAAGAAAGGAGGTGAAAATTTGACCTTCGACGATGGTGCATAGTTCGGCGGGAATGAAGGCCTTCTTTTCTACCCCCTTAATTCGTATATTATACCACCCACAGCGCCAGAGGGGGTTTCTCAGCTGGACCTTGTACTCTTTGTAAGGAACGTTAGCCAGTTCAAGGAATTAGGTCTGGGGTTTACACTCACTCTTCTTGTAGTATTCAGCGATGCTAACTGTTTTGTTTTCCTCATCCCAGAAAAACTTCTCATCTTGGGCACTATTTTCGGTAATTCCCTTCAAGGTGTGAACCTTCGGAAATCCCATGTACGTGGTCGAAACCCTCAACCCATTGATACTCTTGTAACCTATTCCCCCCTTGCCTGTCCCGCCTCTCCCACCAAACACCTCATTGATCATGTCTCCAAGGTTTTGTGGCTTGAAGAATGCCGCCGTACACACATTGATGTTACAAAGGACCTTGCCGAAGGTTGGTCTGACTGAGGAATAGTATCCTCTGTACGCAATGAGTCCAGAACCTAAATCGTCAGGTTGAGTCTCAACTATGAAGAACCTACTCTGCCCGAAGTTGACGATCCTCTTGTTCGGTGTGAGGCCGGAGCTAGGGAATTTTGCCAGGATTATGTTCAGCGCACGGATGATGACCGACGAATCGTACTGGCTGTCCTTCCCCGCGCAATATCGCTGCAGCTCAGCCGGTGTGATATCACGGATATAGGTGATCGTAACTTTGTAGGACTTGGACTTCGGGCCTGGAGTTTCACCCGGGAAGAAGAACTTAACATCAAACACCTTCTTTTTCTGCGGCATTTCGAGTTGTTTAATCGAGATAATAGTCTTCGAGTAGTCGTGGGCGATCGTGTTCATATCGGGAACTAGTCGGTTAAATTCCGGCGTTGCTTCGACAAGCTCGAAGAGCCTTTTTCGAACTCGTGCGCCCTTCCCATCTGGAATAGGTTCATTCTTGCCGTCAGCGATAAAATCGACGTCATATTGATAGAGCGGTTTCTTCGGTAATTCGACGTTGAAGAAGTTTGCGCGGACAACGGTCGAGATTCCGGACTTTCCAAACCCTGGACGGTTAGGAAACTCCCATTCGTGGCGGTTATTGACCAATGAGGTGACAAGTGCGTCGGCCTCGTCGTTAAGGCGCTTATCGACAGTCGAGGGACCCGGAGGTTGGAATATTCCATAGTCGGCCAAAGGTCGCCCGCCTCTTCCTCCGCCGCCACCTCTTCCCCCACCGCCTCGACCGAATCCGCTGAATGAGCCACCTCTATCCACTCCGCCGCGGTATCCACCTCCACGATCGCCTCTGAACCCTCCCCCACGGCCCTCGCCACCACCGCGGTCCCCTCTGTATCCACCTCCCCGGCCCTCCCCTACCCGTAGTTCGCCGCGTCCTCTCCCGCCTCCTCCCCCTCGACCACGATCTCCGCCTCGACCACCGCCGCGACCTCCTCTGCCAGACATTTGGTGAAGTGCGGCTTGCGAAGCGTTTGGATGTTTCTACTGCAGAGGGACGTTCAATGGATAAACGGAAAATTGTTCGATTGCGTATATAGCAGGTATGCAAGGGGAGCAACTTGACCGTTGTCGAGCGTTGACCAAGTACAGTAGAGGAGCACATGTACTTAAGAACGTGTAGAGTACAAATCCCATTAATGTCGGCAGCTGACTTCTGCAATTGTGACTCATTTTTTGTCCATCGTCATCGAATGATCGAAAGGCCATCTCTCAATGTGCAGTGCTGTCGGTTGGCGACATGCAGACCGGCGAGATGCATGAAGCAGGTAGTTGGAAGGAAATCCCGGTTAGCGGTACGTGCGGGTGACGTCTGTGATCATGCGATTGTGGCTAACCCTGTAGCGCTCGGACTAGTCGTAGCTCTTCCAGATTGCTATCCGGCTTCAAGCGTCGGGGCGAATAAATGCTGCTTTATGCTTGAAATTGCTGCAAGAATATCTGTTAAGGTAAAAGTTGTCCCGTGACGTGGGGAGGTTGACGCCTTGGAGATATCAATGAAACAGCGTTTGGTGCCCAGTTATTTGAACGATCCCAAAGGCCAAAATCGATCGTCTATCGAATACAAAGGTCCTTTACAAAAGTTGCAGCCGCTCGCCAATTTCAAGGCAAAATTTGCCATTAAAAATGCCATTGCAGGTATTTTGATGGCCCAACAAACCGGAATTTCGGGATTGCGAACGACAATGAACGAAGTGTTGATCAGAAAGCTTGAATTGGAGAATGTGTCAGCCTTCTTTCTATGGAAACAGGGTTTAACCATTCTCGACTTAGGTTTCGTCTTAATTGACGATGCTTTTGTGGATTGAGACTAGGATGAGATGTCGTATGGGTATCGGGTAAATCGTGAATTAGAGAGTTTTACACAGATATCATATGAGAGAATTTAGTAGTCTTAGTAGAGGGAATCTCATAGTCTCATCTGCTCACTATCTAATCTCATCCATTTTATCCTGCTCCTTAGATACATGACAGGTGCTCCGCATCTGCAAAATCTTCATCTTTCATCTCATAGTTTCACCATTTTGCCAATGGCTAGACATATTGCGGTCGATTTTCCATACGGTCTTTATATCTCCCCATTTCTGTCACTCGATATGAGGAGTCGACTACACCATCCTCCGTTACCCCTCATACTTTCGAAAGATCCCAACACTCCGTTACGTCAAGGTTTATTCCTTGACGTGATAATAAAGTATTGTGTCAATATAATTCCAGGCAACTAACCCCCTGATCTATTCTACCTTACCGAGCGAGATTTTAACTTAGCTATGAGGACATCCCCTTGATTAAGAAACTGTACCTTTGGCCAAGAGGATAATCTTGCGTCCAGGACACTTTGGCGACCAAGTACTGCAGTGTTGTGGATATGTGTCAATAGTGGGTCAAGACGTCAAAGGGACCACTTAGCCATGGGTACTGGGTGCTGGATCATTTTCACCACCCAGAAAATTTCTTGCCCAGCAGGATGAGAGGATCTTAATTTCAAACCATCCTACTCGCAAAAACTGGTCTCTTAACTAAAGATGATCTTGCTCTATAAAGTAGAACACATTCACCTAGAGCGTCGGAAATTATGTCAATCTTCCCGGGCTATTTAAACTCTAATTGACGTTATGTCAATAAACACCTCTTGTGAGTACAAAAATTGATCAAAAATGTCACGGATGAGAGACTTGGGATCAGAAATGCTGGACCATCAAGATCAAATAACTTCCGCGTCGAGCCACTGGTCCCGTATTCAGTCAGCCAAAGGTCATTTCTTTTGTAGAAGTCAAAGCAAGCTAGCTGGCACTCCACCATCACCCATTCAGCTATCTCTTTCTGCTCTTGTGGGTCAAGCATTTCCCATGCCCTGTCTGTTGGCTTCGCACCTATCCTTTTCTCAGACACTGGCTCAGATTGCCAGCTTTCATCTTCCGGGTCGCTGGGTATGGTACAGTTCCTATGGTTGAAACTTTCGTCAGAAGGCTGCTGGTGGTTGTCGTTGGTGCTAGACTGCTGGTTGGTTGAAAGGTGCATTTGCGTCAGACTTTTCTTGACCTTGCAAGTGAAGAGTTGTTCCAATATTAGCTTGAGATACAGTCCCGAACGAGAAAATCCATATAACCTACTTCCCCATGGCTGCTACTAGCAGATTGAATGATAAAATATGAAACGTAAGCTCCTGGCGTATCCCGGCTATCATCTTTTGCTCATCCACCACGTAACCTTTTCCGAAAGATTCTTTCCGAGAGATTTCAGCGTTCAGCAGTTTCCTTTTTCTGCAAGTTTTGGTATCTAAGCACTAGCTTTTGGAACTTGAGCAGGGTGATCTCGAGATTCTACATCATGCTCTGAAGCAACTTTTCTCTGCGCTCGCCATGGGATTTGATGATTGAGGATGACGATTTCATATCGTCGTCTATATGGTTGAGGACACCGTATACAGTCGCCAGGTCTCGCGCGAGATCTTTGATATCGTCTGGACAGCCACTGATCACCTTGCAGCTGTTCTGATAGAGTTGCTATACTAGGTTGGCTAATGCGATAGGATCGCTGATTGCTAAACTGGAGGACATGGCTCGAATGTTCGGTTACCGCTTCGGGCAGTGTTGTACGCTGCGAGCCTTGGTGTTAGGGTGGGAGCGGAATTGTTTTGCGTCGCTTGAGAGGATGGAATATACGTGGAGAGATGCTTTCTTGGTAGAATGGTAGGAGGGTAGGATCCAAATAAGCGCTGTTTATGTACCGGATTGCTGATGGCAGTGCTACTCAAGCCGCACTAATACCGCGCTACTCTAGACTGACGCTAAGAATGAGGCGCAAGAGGGATGAAATGCCGGTCGGTAAAGTCAGCTAGAAAGTAAGGGGGCAGCGACTGGAACTGAGGAGGGAGTGTAGTGCGGTAGTGAAGAAGTCTCCGAAACAAGAATTAGTTCCTAGGATGTCGACAGGTTCTGGTAATAGGTAATATGAAGTGGAGAGAAGAATTTTCGGAAAGAGAAAAAGCCAGCACAAGATGATGGATTCTACGGGGCTAAATGTATACCAAGAATCTATTGCAAATCGAATTACCCTCAAGCCATTGCGCCCACTCAGGGTCAGATAGGCGTTCTGGCAGGTAACTACTTGGCACCTCACTGAATTTTGGGTAAAACGCAGTTTGAATGTCACTTGAAATAGTATATGTATGCACTGTTTTGGCGTTTGCCGATTCCTGTGTAAGTCATGTCATTTCAGGTTTAAGTTTGGATGGTAGGGTCAGTTTGGTCTCGTTTTGTGTAACCCTAACTCGTAGGAAAATGATACTGAAGGATACGGGTTTCGATCGTTTATAGCAGGTTTCAAGTCTCGGAACGTGATTCTCCCTGCACAGCACCAAGAACGCCACGAAATAGGCGTACTCCTCAATGCTGAGTTTGTTGGACGACTTGCACTGGCCACATGGTGGCCGATCTTTGTGTGGTTCCCGAGCATGGCGTCGACAAAACATGCACACTCTGTCGTCATATAGTATCACTCGTGGCTTCATTGGATGCCACATGAGACTATATATCACAGATATTTTGTCTCTTAATGACAATGACCTCCTCGATACCTTGTGGTTCACACCCTAGGTGGTGTCGCTTCGCGATGGGGCGCGGTTTTTGTGGCAGAAACGAGAAAGATCTGGCAGAGCAATGAACTTTATAGCCTCATTGATTGTGATCTAGAATTTGATATTCGACGAACTCGAGCAATTAGGGTGATTCTTAACATATCTTAGAGAGAGAGGTAGGGCGAGCGCTGCGACGCATGCCTGCATCAGCGGCTTCCCTCCACACCGCCAATACATACTTCCTACACAGTACACATTTTATTGCAATCAAGTCCCAAGGCGAGAAATCTGCTGCTTAGTCTAAGGTTTCTGTCATTAGCAAGTTGGCGGCTTCTTCCGAAGCTTCAAACAACAACAAGCCCATTGCTCCTTCAAGCGGTGAGTCTAAGCCTCATCCGCAGACTTCGTCTGCTGTTCCATCCTAGCAGCCGACCGGTTCTCCGAGCTATGAGCTGACGGCCAGCTCCACAACTGGAGCCCAGAATCCAGCCTTGTCTTGTCCCAAGAAGAAACAAACAGTGTATCTTTGCCTTGCGAGCATGAATCTTGCTTTGCGCATCGACGGTTCAACACAATTACCAAGACGCCCAGTCACCTTCTCAAGTGCTGTATGGAAGCATTCATTGTTTACCACTCCTGCATATTCCGTTACATCCCTAATTCAACCGTGTAGGAAATGTGCGAACTCGTCCTGTGCGGCAGCATGCTCTCCGGTTTCGCCTCGTGCTGGATTATGCGTTACACACTCGAAGATCGAGTGCTCGCCAGTAGGAAATCGCGAGCACCCACGACCGTCAACGGGCTGATCACGGCCTACTGCAAGATACAGGATACATTTGATGGTGTTCTCAAGGGTGAGAAGACACAATCTCAGCTGTATTCTGTCACCGAGAACGGAATTCTTAAGATTGAGATGCCGATTGTGCTCTTTTACCGAGTTGATGGAGGAGCTGAGGCTCTCCGACTTCGATCTGATCACCTCGGTGAATGTACTGTGCCTAGTAATGTTGGTGTTACCATATAGATCATCCGCCGTTGCGAGTCTCACGGTCTGATAGGCTTCAGATAGGCTAGTGGTCATTCGAGAGTCAGCTAGATATAGATAGCTGAATGCGCATGCATGCGTACAAGGCATACACAGAACGCTGTATATATGAGCATGCAAGCGTCCGAAACCTGTAGCTTTCATTCTTTTGCTCATTCTATTCCCCGTTTTTCTGGCAATGAGCACTTGGCCCTTGTATATGAGTATCTCATGTGGTTTCGTGCACCCTGTACAACTCTGAGATGATGCATTTTCGTATCTTCCAGTCTCGAACGATAACGTTTGCAATGATGTCTTGTCCAAAGAGAGACGGGTTTCAAACCGTACCCCGGCGTTTGTAGTGCTTGAGATTTTGAACCTCATGTGTTTGGTTACTATAGTTAGTTTCTAGCCTGCAATTTCGATAAGTACAGCACCCGGGCGTTTGAAGCACTAATCGAATTAAGAAAGCTCTTGTATGCGTGAGACTTCTCTGGAACTCTCTGAAGCAGGTCAGGCCATATAAATGTACTGAGAAGATGTAAAACCGGGTAAACCAAGCGATTAGTTCTGATGTTGCATAGTCGTGGTCAGTCACTTTTCCCGCTGCGCGGAGGCTTGTTGGGTGAGTGGCTAATCAAGACAAATGTCTGCGATGATGGCACCGTCTTGCACAGGATCTCAAGAGCATTAACAGGCAAATAGTGGGTGTAGGTTTTTAACCCTGGCATGGCCTTCTGTTGCGCTATTAGATTTCGAACCTAGGCGTTTCCAGCATGCTAGCACCTGGCGTTTGTATAGTCTCGTACTGCTGCTTGCGCTAGCAGCCGTCCGAGACTAGCATTTGTAGTGCCATGCTCCACTTATTAGGCTAATAACTAAAGCCTCTATTAAGTTCTCCGACAACCACCACGGTTACTCTTCTAATAGCGGCAATTATGTGGCGCTGGGACTGCTGTACAACCCCTGGGCTTCAGCCTTCCGCGGCAAATCTGTTGCACAGTTTCTTGCCGGATACGCTAGCAAATTGAACTATTAAAACTTAGGAGGAGATTGGTGGGGTCAAGGTAGCTGTAGGGAAATGAAAGTCCATCTGCATGGGATTTTCATTGTTGCATGTGTACCTGTATTGTGAGCCTCACTGCTCAGGTCCGTTTGATATGCAGTTGGTGTATGAAGATATACCTCAGGAGAGCGGCTCATATAAGTGCAGAGCGGCTCATATCAGTACAAACGGATATGCAAACGAATATAGATATGGATATGGATATAGGAGTTTAGTCTGTATATATACGGGCCTTCTGGCCTCGAGAAGATCAGTCAATCAACAAGTCTTTTAAGCATCTAAAGTAACATTGATTATGTAGGGTCTGGCGAGTGACAAGATTGTGACGCGCATATAGAATTGATAGGATTTATAACTCTGTAACTATAGTGACTGCCTTAGGTAGCTCACAGATGGAGACCTAGATCATCCTCGGTGTGAGTAGTATGTGTTGTGTTGGCTAACTGTTGCGAGTTATAAACAACTGCAAAGGTGTTGTTTAAATTTAGCGATTCTAGCTACAGTTCTAAATTTATCTCAACCGCTTCTAATCGCGACATATCCGGTATCCTCCTCGGCGGAAATGTCTTCTCCCACGCCGCCAAAACCCTCAATAAAACGTCTTCCCTCTCCGCCGTCGTAAAGAACGCAACCCCAAACGGCCTATCCTCATCCTCTAAATATCCCAGCGGCGCGGTGGCAATAGGATACCCCGCTAGTGCGGCCATAACGCTGCTGGGACCTTCTGCAGGCACAAGGATGGCGGAAACATTATACGACTTGAGTGCATAATCGATTCCTTGCTCTTGGGAGTTGATGCGAGCGTTTTCTTTCGCGGTACGGTATTCGTCCGAGTCCGGCGAGGTTTTTAGAGATTCCAGAAAGTTTTCTTGGCAACAATGATTTTCGGGCATTTCGGTAGGGATGTGGGCGCTGCTGTAGTCTATTACATCCGAAAGGTTGCGGAGGGAGGTGTTGGTGAGGGTGGAGAGGTATTGTTCGAGGTCTTCTTTGAACTCCGTACCTGCATCTGTTAGCAGGGAAGATGTGTGAAGAAGGAGACGGACGAGTAATTATCTGCTCATCCTTGTGCGTCAACGCCGCCTCCAACCCCGGCATATCAACCTCCACCACCACAGCACCCAAAGACCTGAGTCTCTTTACCGCCTCTTCACACGCCTCCACAACCCGTTTACTCCCCACTATCTCAGGATCAAAATACACCTTCCTACTCCCCACCCCAATTCTTAGACCCCTCCACAAATCTCTTCTCCCCACCTCCACCGCACCCCAATATCCCCAACTCTTCCGGCCCGCATCATAATCCTCCACTAACACCTCCATCGCCGCCGTAAGATCCCACACTCCCTTTGCCATAACCCCAACAGAATCCATACTCCTTGCCACCGGCACCGCTCCCCCAATACTAAACAACCCACCCCCGCTCTCCGTCAAACCCACCGTCGGCTTCATCGCATATAACGCCGCCCGGTTTCCGGGGCAAATAATCGACCCGTCAGTCTCGGCAGCTAACGCGAGGGGTGAAAAGCCAGCGGAAACACCGACTGCAGATCCAGTTGAAGAGCCACACGGTTTGAGGGAGGATGAATATGCAGAGTATGTCTGACCTCCGCGAGGGGACCAACCAGATGGTATGCTTCCGAAGTTTGCTCGGAAATAGGACCAGACAGACATGTTTGTCTTTCCAAGGATGATTGCGCCTGCTTTGCGGAGCTAAAGGGGTTAATTAGTTAAGTATTAGCGGCTGAGAGGAGTGAAGAGCGTACTCGAGCAACAGCTGGGTGATCACCCAATACCCGGGATCCCGCAAGCGCATATGATCCCGCTGTCGTTTCCATTCCTAATGCTGGATCGGTGGCAATACTGTCCTTGACAATTACAGGAACCCCATGCAGTGGCCCACGGATTCTTCCCAGTTTCCGCTCGTAGTCAAGTGAGGCGGCGGTATCAAGGACAGAAGATTCCGGAGCGAGATCGGTTATGGCGTTGAGGTGAGGATCGTGCTTTTTGATGTGCGAGAGGTAGAGGTGCAGAAGGCTGACGGAGGTTATGGCGCCAGTGGAGAGAGAGTAGGAGAGTTCTTCGGCGGTTGCGGTGAGGAGGTTGAGAGCTGAGCATTGGAGTGTCGAGGCACTGCCCAGGGCTGTAACTGAGACCAGAGATAGAGCCATGAAGAAAAGAGAGGGGGGCCGCATGATGATATACCGCTCGTACTTGGAGTGGGTGACGCGGGATGTCGGAATGAGACACGCGAGGTCTGAGGTGTCGCGCGCGGGTTAGGGTTGAATCGGAACGTGGCTTGGCGGCATCGGCAGCTTCGTGGAAAGGCGGAGAAGGAAATAATTAGACGGTATAGCTGAGAGACCTGTACTGTTAGCGGTGCGATGTTAAGGGTTGGAAACTACCGGAATCGCCAGCAGTGGGAGTTATGGCGGCACGGGATTACGTTACTCTTGTGCATTTTCTGGAATTCCGGTGGTTGAGATTCACTACCTGTCTCGAGGAGATTCACAAAGTCAGAGCTCCGCCGGCTAGATGTTACATCGATGATCTATGACTCATAACCTGTGCCACTATAAGCAGCACTATTCTTCTATTTCTTTTGCCAGAGCCCTATCATTGTTAACTATTCATGTACAACGCCCCGCTTTTGCGCCTTCACGTACACCGACAATCACTCCGATAGGTCCAATTGCCACTCCCCAATGCCCACACCCGCACCCAGACCAGCACCTGCACCTGAACCCGCAGCAGTTCCCACACCCGCACCCACGCCAGCTCCTACTCCAGAACCAACACCAGCACCCACACCAGCACCCACGCCGCACCAACGCCCGCACTAGTCCCTTGTCCAGCTCACCCGCACCACCCCCTAGTCCAGCTCCCACTGCAGCACCAGTACTAGTCCCTGCCACAGCTCCCGCCGCAGCACCTACTCCAGCCCCTACACCAGCTCCCGTCACAGTACCAACACAAGCCCCGACGCCTGCTCCAGCCACAGCCTCATTTACTACTCCAGCCCCAACCCCTACAACACCTCCTAAGGCTGCACTCCCTGCAACTCCTCCTGCTACGCCCCACACCAACATTTCACTACTGTCATGGTCGCCGCGGTCGTGGTGATTATTATTATTATTATTATAGGACTGGAATTGATGCTGATTCCGATGGCAGGTGCAAGTGAGTGAGTGAGTGATGAAGCAGTCAAGTCGAGGACAGCAGTATTTTTCGGTTCCATGTGTATGCTGCAAACAGCCGCTTCAAAATGTTATATGAGTCTAGGAGACGACATTTGATGGTGGGCTTTCAATGGTGGGGTGTCATTCTGGCGTTTGGTGGTGGCGGAGTCGGCAGAGCAACTGCTTCTTGAGTGTATACTGACCGCAGTTGTACCTCGGCCCATCTTTTTGGATTGTTCGCAGTTTCCTAGGTATAATTCTTGTTTGCTCATGGATTCGTTGTTCGAGGTTTGGGGTTGAGAGATCTGTTCAGGTTGAGAGTAGTTTTGCGGCCTTAAATACTAAACCTTCCTAGGTGCACGGGGACTGTAACAACTAAACGACAATGTCCAAGGCTACATGCCTTAGGATTGAAGAGGAAGGTGGTACTACATTCGGATGTTCTGATAGGAAGGGAAACCTGTAGTTGCAGTAGGTCGTGCGTCCACAGCGTGTGCCATTTTTACTCGATGTATTAAAAAGGTCGCTATTTCCTGCTAGTTCGTGTGAAAAATTGGTTACTTCACTCTACTCTAGGAATTTTATCGGGTCTAATCCTATTGGTAGGCCTAAGTACAGCAAGTTCCCTTGCAGGTCTTGATTCCTTCTCTGCACTCCCAGGTGAGATACCAATTGGACCCATTCGATCACTTCCGTCATTAGTGTCAAGGTTGTCTGATCAAGTGTCAGTAGATAATGGATGGATAGAATGGAACCAGAGCAAGATTTCATATAACCACATTGTTTTGAGCTCAGCTAGGTACTCTTGCTCCCTTCACGTCAGGAATGAAGATCATTTCCCTCTAACCCTAACCCAATCGACAGCATGCTAGCCACCGCCATCAATATGGCGAAACAGTTAATTTCTTTTGATAAGTCCGAAGTGAATGATGGTGATGGTGATTCTGATGCAGCGGTGGGAGAGATATAAATTGGACTAGCAGAACTTATTCCTGGCCTAAAGTATGGCCCTGTTAGCGATCAAGAAGCAAGTTGATTCGTTGAATTTGTTTGTGTGCAATCGATGCGTGAGGCTGAATACTGTGTTGGAGCCCTAAAGTTAATGTTGTCACATGTTTGTATTCTTATTCCGCAGTTAAAATCGCTATAAGAGGGTGTAGATTGTACTATAGTTTCTTTTCAGAAGTGATTCAAAGCTTTTCTTTCGGATGATTATTAATCTGGATTACTTTACATAGCGAGTTATATTTCTCCTTTAGATCAATAACAGGACACTTCCCAGTGTGACCTTAGAATATGGTTACTGGGTACATAAGACTAGCGCAGACTCCTGGGCGCGGTTTGCACTCATGTCGCCAGCGCTGAATTGCTCATGTGAATAAGCACCGAGTTTTCGATTGCTTGTTCTGTCAAGTTCTACGAGAAGGGCTGGGGTTGCAATTTATTACCCAAATAAATGACTTTTTGATCTCAACTCAATTAAAGCTTGCAGCACGTTCGCGTTCTTTGCCGGCTTGGATGCGGATTTTACACCAGAGCAGCCAACAACTATCATCGTCTTCTGCGGTTAAACATCCGAGGTCAGACGTCGGATAGGATAGATATGCTCCCAGAATCGTTCTTCCACAAGAGCCAAGCTCAGGTCGCCTAGAAAATCAATGACAGAGACACCAGCAGGTGAAGCACCCTGCAGACATTCGAGGGATTCAGCATCACAAGTTCTCGCAGTAAAAATGTAGACTAAATATACTTTTCCTACCTATACGACAGCGGCTCGTTGATCTTAGTTCATAGACTTGGAGAAAACAAAATCATGATGTAGCCCTTACGCACACTTTTGTAGGATGGGAATAGTCGTGTAGCGAAGGGGTTACTGTTGGAGTCGTACAGACGCGAACGTAGTCGCTTCTCGTAATCTAGAATGAAAGCTGAAGTCCATAAGGGGCATGCTGGTGGGCTTAATGCTGTTGGTATTTTCTGCAAGGATGAAGTCAAGGTTTGCAGCATTGGCCAATGAGCATCCATCACTTCCCAACTGCGTTTCCAGCCGCACCACTTTTAAATTTTCAGGACTCCATTGACGCCTGGTGAGCTTTATTTTAAGTAATCCTGCTTGTAACACCAAAGCGCGGCTGAGGGCGGGCTAATGGATGATGGCTACCGGAGTTCGGTCTGCCATGCACGGATCACCGCTGTGCTGGATCACCGCTGTGCCGGATCACCGCTGTATCGGATCAACACCGTGCGGGAGCTAAACTAAGTCAAACTGCACAGAATGTAAATCAAAACTAAACTCCGGAAGACCGCAGATCAATCACGATGAAAATTCCCACGTGGATATGGTCCCACGTTCTGGCCATGTTTTTCCTTTTTGCACTGTTTGAGCGCCCCGCTCAGCCCAGTCGCTTAGAAGAGTTCTTCATTGGACATGCAGGTACAGTTCCGATATCCCGAGTCGCCTACGAACTAATCGCAATTGGCTAGGTCTCAGGCTGTCAGGAGTGCATATCGTCATGTGGGTCCATCCCTCCATTTGCTTACACGAATACAGCATGAAGTGAAGAAAGCCCGGAATAAAGCAAATATGTACCAAGCATATATAAACCTTGGGCCTCACTTTCCCATCCTACGTACATCATCGTAACCTTCTTGCTGGACCAGAAACCCACGCTCTTTCAATACCGACGCTCTTTCGTAACCACGCTCCTTCGAACGCTCTTCAGACTTTCAGATACCCTTTTTCCGTACACCGTCACACTTTCAAACGCATCGACACACTTTCAATACTTTAACCATGAGGACCACCTTTTTCGCCCTTATTGCGCTTTCCATTTCCTCCCTCGCTCTCGGCGCTCCTGTCGATGCCAACTGGGGAGATTTGCGTACCTCTCCTTCCCTTCCTATCACTGGGCTATGACTTCTCTTCAATTTCTGACTTATATTCGTGAGAACTAGCTATCTATAAACGCCAAGGCCAGGACATGACCACCACCACTATCACGGCCACTATCACGGCCACGGCCACGGTTACGCCAACGGTTACGCCAACGGTTACGCCAACGGTTACGCCGACGGTTACGCCGACGGTTACCCCCACGCCGATCCCGAACGCCAATACCCCAAATAAAGAGGTCGTACATATCGAGAAATTTCAACAAGACGGTTCCGCGCCGGTATAGATCTCGGATGATGGTGCGGATGAGATACTGCGGTCGTGATAACTGAAGGCGCGGGACAGTGGTGCTGTACTGTAATCTTAATAAAAAGGCTTGGGTATGGAGTTTTGTTTTGTTTGCTCTGTATTGAGAGAATGGGTTGACATCGATAGAGAACGTGTTACGCCATTTGAACATGTGTACACGAGCAACTATTGAACAAGCAAATGAATGACTCCGTATAACAGACTACTGGGAGCCAAACTACGGGTTTGCATTCATGATTTACCACCCAATTGAATCAATGAATCTGGAATTGGCTAGCATACCCAAGAGCGGGGGGCTCGTGATAATATGGAGAAGCTCGTGGAATATTTTGATGTCCTGCGAGGCCTAGGCCTGATTATAAATGATGTGACACTAGCGGGCAAAGTACCCATCACTTCGTGTGTCCATGACCCCTTGCCTGGAGTAGCTTCAATGACATGACCTAGTTGAATGAATAATAAGTGAAGTGTTTTGTCCTCTGCCTCTGTACCAGAAGATGGGCGTCAACGTACACAGTTACTGGATTGTAGCCCACGATTCATATCAATTCTTACGGGACTGTACTCAAGGGCACTTGGAGATGGGAGCGGGCCGAAGACAGTGCTCTAGTGCACTTTGAGCTGGAAAATGTTGATCTATGTTGGCAAGTAAGGGGGAATAAAGGATTCGGTGCTAGATATATACGCACCTAACAATAGTACGCAGAGATTGACTGACATACTAGTCGCTGGCTGGGATCTATCCAACAAAATCGTAATGTTCAATAAATAGACTCACAGTGGCTAATCGCTGACTGAGAGCGTCCAACGGAACCTTAATGAGCATCCCCCAGTCGTCAGCAAGCTCCCAAGTACCATCTCGACTACCGTCTCCAAGTGTTCCCGAGTACTGTCTTCAGCTAGCTCTCATCCCAACGTGCACCTGAGTACCGTCTCCTGCTCTTGGCTTGCTGGGAGTTATCGCTCCTTGTTAGCTCTTATTAAGGATATATGTTGCGAAAGTGGAGGAAAGCTGCGAAAGCTCACGGTGCATTCTAAAATTAGCACGATTTTAGAAAGCGACTTAGCGTTCGGCGATAATGCACGTACTGGCGCCTCGCTTACATATGCAAGAGGCCTGTTACGATATGGAAGTTGAGGAGAACCGTTTGCGTGTATTCTATGGTACAGAGAAGAGAGAAGGAGAAAGACTTGAGATATATACAGGAGGCATCAGCCCCTGCAGCAGCACCGTGTATCAGACCTGTAACATCATGTACATCTGTAACAAGGCCGGCAGTACATAAAATTGAGTGATGGATTATGAGCCATAGGCACTAGTGACCATAGACTCCCGCAATCTCGGAATTCTACCAACGCAAAGCTCCGGTATGTTGCTGCTGGCGTAGAAGTTTGGTCTGCAATACATCCTTTTTTTTTTAAAGTAAGTTCTGTTTCGGCCACCAAATACGCTGTTGGCCGAAAAGCTCACCGAAGTAGGCGAGGTGTGCACCCAATTTGGCGCCTTCTGAGCGGATTCGGTGTGGTGGGCAAGAATTGTATGGGTATTTCATCCATTTGATGGAGGTTCGGTACGTTCGACACAGCTAAAAGCGATGGTGCGCAGCAAATGTGTTGCTCACCCCACCGAGTTTTTCGGCCAGTAGCGTATTTGGTGGCCCAAACAGAACTTACTCCAACAAGCTGTATTCCAGACGATACCGCTACCCCAGGTAAAAAAAAGTAGGGATCTGAGACTAAGCCTCGTAGATTCGCCTATTCACTATACCGGGTGTAGTACTCTCCCAGCTTATCTACTCAGTTTCCCAACGTCCCTTTCCCTAAGAAGTTCGGGAAAGAATTTAAGGAAGGTACCCTCTACATCTCAACAACCAATCGAACAGCTCAGGCAAGCATGGCAGTATTTCTAGTATGCAATTATCGAATCCAGCGCAGTGGTCTCGGAATTTAGGTTGTGAGCTAATCGAGTAGCCATTGAAGCTTGAAGCTTCCATTGAATTTAACAAGCTTCAGAGTCTCCCCATCTCTCTTCTCTGTTCCCGCCTTCACCTCGCTTTCTTTCAACCGTCTTCTCTCCTCACCCACATCTCTCATCTTGGTCCCCGTCTTTACCTTGATTCCTTCCAACCTTTCAGCCCTCGTCTGTGTTCTCGACTCCCATTCATATTCTTCTTCAATGAGCTCCCAGGCAGACTCACAAGCATCTGAAGATGAAACCGAGCCTCCTCCAGCCTTGAAAGATTGGCTTAATTCTAGCGCCGGGCGAAAATGGTTGATCAAACATACCACTACACCATCGGACTGTAAAAGCAGTTCCCTGAGCGATCCGGACGATGACAAAGACCCGGAAAAAATCACCTACGGCAACCTCTCTAGTATACAGAAAGCTTGGAAGAATGAATTTTCTGGGGTAGCGTTAGCCATTTTCAAGACTAATTGATGAATACTCAAAAGCTGCCGTCGAGATTGAATCTACCTTACCAATCGGTGATCAATCAGGCTACCCTCCCGGTGACATAGAAGTCACGTCCCTTCACCGGCAATCTGCTATAAATATCGGTCATGAGCAAAGATTAACCGAACATGCCACAGTGATATCTCTTCTAGTGTTTGCAGTGAAGCACGGTATATGCTGGTCGTCAATGATGGATTTAAGTTTACACGATGTTCTGACTCTTCTATACTCACGAAGGAACTTAACCTATACATCAACAATGGCGGTACAGTTGGAGAATTTGTGGGATACTTGAGGAATAAAATGTCACCGGTGCAAGGCAGCTAACTCGACAGTGAGGATGAGTTCACGGCAGCATCTCTAGCAGCTACCAGGTCTCGGTTCCGCAAAAAAAAGTTCTACCAGAAAGTAGTCTCCAAAGCCAAGCACACAGTTGAACGGTTCAAAAGCGGTACGACGTGGAGGATTATTTACTCAAAACGGGTACGACTTTTCTTGGCTGATCACATATATATTGCTTACTATTCGTGGATAGCTAATTCTATATGATGATATGGAAACTATGACTTTGTGGGAGATTATCTCATGCAACTTCTAACCTCCCTTCTAGACCGTCTTCCCTAGCAAGGTAGTAACAGTAATAGCATCCCACTGTTCTTTGCTTTAGACGAGATATCGAATCTCGCGATTGATAGCAAACCTACAGTGTTTCTGGCCCTTCGAAGGGTCATTATACTGTTGAATAAACTTCCAGTTTGGACCTTTACTTTGTCAACCCAATCCCCGTTTCAACTCGTCAGCCCTTCAGTCGCGGACGATCCATTATCTAGGGTAACGAAGAGACAGCTAGAAAGAGTTACCCATTCTATTCCTTTACTTTGGATATTGAGGCAAGCCGGCTGTTGCATCAGCAAGGACGAGCGACTTTCCCTTCCGCTTGCAGGATTCTCCAAAATATTTCACATCGTCACTTTCGGTCGGCCTTTGTAGGTAACATATAGCAACTCTTCCAGCGCCGCCCTTCGACGCTCTATCCGGTTTAAACTACTCTGCACTCAAAAAATACATCCTAAAGGATAGAAACCATCTATTGGCTATTCTTGCTAATTGAGTATTCTTGGATCCGTGTATTTAGTCGTAGGAGGCCGTTCGGTTGGAGAACTAGGCGGTGCAATCTCACCTTAGGTGGATTATCGAGTTTGATTTCAAGTCGGAATTCTTTAAGGTAACATTTTAGTCGGAGCCCGTACTGGCCGATACGGCTGCTTGGACGCCCATGGAAGGGAGAAAGAAAGGTTGACTACTTTGGAAAGAGACGATCAAGCACTTGTTTACCGAGCTTATGTACCCAGGACTCATCGATCGAGGAAGAGCAGGAGAGGTCGTATGTCGGATTCTGTGCGTCCTCGCTCGAGACATTCTTCTCAAATCAACTCTAGACGTGGATCCAGAGTCCCTCGAACCATTTAAAGTATGCCCAAACGTTCAAGGTCGCTGATTTCATTAACTCTCTTCTGCAATTCCCAAAGGATGTTCTCGATACTCTGTTGACTAAGGGATTTAGCCCGCAGGCTATTGAGACTCAGGCATGCACGAGATTTAGCAGGCTTGGTACAGAGACTATTTCCCCGCTAAACTCAGGCTTGGTGCAGAGACTATTTCTCCGCCAACCTCAGGCTTAGTGCGGGGGCTATTTCTCTGCCAAACTCAGGCTTGGTGTGGAGGCTATTTCTCTGTGAACCTTGGGCTTGGTGCGGAGGCTATTTCCCCGCAAGCCTCGGACCTGATTAGTATTTTTCACTTAGTGCTTTGCTGAGTGCTTTCTCTTATTGATTTGCACTTAGTGATTGAGATGATTTCTTTTTTTATATATATGTCTATCTTCTCTCTCTCTGTACGATAGACAGTTCAATCAATCATCATCTCTCTCACCCTCATTTGATTGTCACATCAGGTTATAAGCCTGGGTTTCAAGTTGTTCGATATCACAAGCATACTGTTATGAAAGATAGTAATCTGTTCTTTGTTGTGGTGTGTCTGCTGTATCTGAACCTCTGCTGCCTTGTGGATCGACATCTATTAGTAGAGTTTTCATCATTCCTCCTCTTCCACTTTGAGACTGGAATTGACAACTATTAGTAGAATTTTTATTATTCACTCCTGATCCTCCATCATGTCAATCTCAACCTCCATCTCCAAACTCAATGAGCACAACTACCGAATGTGGGCTATAGAGGCTAAAGATCTCCTGAAGCATCATAATGTGTGGCGAGTGGTTGATGGCTCAGAAATTATCCCTCACCCTCCTGCTGCACCGGCAGCATCAGAATCAACTACTACTCCTACCCCTCCAAACCCTCTCAATCCTTCTTATGGCTTTCACCCTCAATCAACCGATTCTTCGTATCTGCTACGTCTCAATAACTTTCTCCGAGACTGGAGAGCATACCGCAACAATTACAAAAAGGCGAATGGCACCATTTGCGCGCTTCTGGAGCCGTCCATACGCAGCCAATATAACGATGACAAGTTTAACGATCAGAAGGTATTATGGGAAGCCATTCAGTCAGACATCGAAAAGGTCATCAAGCTTGATGGGCGATTTGAGATGGCAAAGCTAACCGACAGGAAATTCGAACTATACCCATCCATCTCTGAATGAATCACAGTGCAGGAGAAAATCATCCATGAACTTGCGATCTGCAATCTCACCATTGACCATGCATGGTGGAAATTCTATATCCTCTCAAACCTCCCAAATAACGACGAATGGCGAAACTTTGTCTCGATGCTTGAACTCACCGAGAAGGCTGTTACGGTTCGAAACATTACCTCTCACCTACTATCATTCTAAGACACTCTCCGCAGAGCTAAAGGCCTAGGTTCCGATACACCATTAGTTGTAATGAAGAAGGGCCGTGGCCGAACTTTAAACACGAAGGGAGACGGTATGAGGGGTAGACGTCCATGTCAGAAGAGTCAGGGTATCGGGTGTCATGGATGTGGAGTGAAGGGACATACTAAGCCGAAATGTCGAAACAAAGAAAAGTGGGCCTTATATAATGCAAAGAAGAAGTCAAAAGTTGATGTTAATTTGGCTTCAACTGAGTTGACTCCGGCTGCCAATACTGAGTCATGTCTCTTCTTGATCATGAAACCGAATTCATTCCATGAGGAAACGGTGATCACGGTCAATGTGGCCACAGAGAAGCAACCTGCCGACTATTGGATCCTTGACACTGGTGCGACAAATCACCACACCGGAAATCGTCACTACTTCGAGTCCTTTCATCTCATGGCACAAGGACAGCATCAAGTCAAGACTGCAAACAATAACTTAGTCGATGCCGAAAGCTCTGGAACGATCTCATTCTATGTCGACAGACCAAGTGCCAAGCTAGCAAAGATCGTGCTGCAACACGTCCTCTATGTGCCTGCTTGTAGCACCAATAACCTTCTCAGTATCATCCAGTGGATACGGAAAGAAGTGAACTTCGAGTTCAATTTGGACGGAGCAATTGTGTAAAGACATACGCCCGTATATGGCCTTGTATGAAGGTATATCAGTAGATACTGTTGCAAACGTGGATGTCAATATAGTAGAGTAGTATAAAGGTAAGTTAAAGTACGATTATCGCTAGAGATCTAAGGCTTGTGGCGAGCCGACTATATAAAGCGGGTATTACCCGGCACTGAACACGGCATGTGCAGTCGTGCCGTTATATTATCCCCCTCTTTAGGCGCAGACCCCCAGGGCTGCATAACCCCGTCCAAGAGTAGAAAGGAAAGGAAACAATTGAATAACCGTTCGACGTACGCAAACGTACAAACCCATAAGTCCCAGAACCGATCAGTACTGTATGGTAACCATTTGGCAGATCCGGCGCACGGGGAAACTCCACTTCCACTTGACTTATTTCCGGAGGTCGTAAAAACATGTGCCGACGCCATTTGTACCGGGCAATGATCCAAAGAAGTAAAGATGTAAAGAGAAGAGAATAGAAAGAAGGAACAGTCAAAGTGACACCGTCCTCCATATCTCCACTTCCGGAATGTCCGGCATACGACTATCCAATCTCACACTCGTAACTCATATCAAGTGTAGGCCGTTGTCAGAATTAGACACAGTAATCTCGGTGAAATCTGCAATCCACAATCATACTATGAGCTGTGTCATGACTTGGCGGCATCGATGGTGGCTTCCGCTCGTTGCTTGTCATCACCATCGCCATCACCATCGCCATCGGCCATTGCAATCGGGAATTGCATTGGTATATCTAACTTGTAAGCATTCCAGTAACCGGTCATACTCACTACACTTCCAAGTGCGCTAGCACTTGAGCTCTCCCAATCCCTCGTTAACAATTCCGCAGGCCCAGCCTATAAGTGGTCATTGTCGCCACTTTTGAAACTTCTGCTGTTGGTATCTTAGCCGTCGGTGATAGTCAATCATACATGACCTTGTATCTATCTCGTAAGCTTCTCCTGAAATGGTCATTCATACAATATATATGCAAACGAGCTTGCACTCTCCAGATCCTCGTGCATAGCTTTGTAGGCCAGCCTCGATATCTGACATCACCTCTTGCAGCCGGTAGCTCTCAGACGGTGCCCATTAGTAGTTATATTCATACTCCTTCAGCATCGGCGAAGCAGGCTTATAGCCCTCCAGCATGGTCGTTCCACTTCCAGTTCGGTAAACATTCCAGTCGGTGCCTTTGGCAGAGGGCTCCCGATAATCATCTTATTCAATCTCAATTTAGAGTCATTCGGCCATGATCTTGGTCGCTAGCTGAGTCATCATCTCTTGGTAGTTGTCTCAACTGTCTCTTATGATGCCATTCGGGGACTGTCTCTCGTGAGGCCATTCTGTGAATATCTCTCGAGATGCGTTTCGGTGACTCGCTCGCGATGCCGTTCTGTAGATTATTTGGTATGTTCGGAGATCATTTTCTGTCTCCTTTGGAACTGCTTCGGTAGACATAATTGCAGTCGTTCGGCATAGATCAAGCGAACTTTATTTTCTTATCATCGCTCTGGTGCTCTTGCAGTCGCACTGATTATCCTGCAGGTCGGTGAACGTGTAGGTTCACTTGACATCCGCCTGGTGCTCGGTGCACTTATCATCTCCAATTGCTTGCCGGCTTTCCTCCGGGTATGCTTTCCGCTCCTTCTCCAGGTGTGCTGGCTGTGACTTGTCTGGGTATCCATATCATTGTTTTCTGAGTTCACTTGTCGTTTCACTTCCAGGTGCACTGTTGAATCTTCTCCATGTATGCTTGTTGACTAATCTCCAGCTGCGATTCTCGGCCGGCAAGTGCGCTCCCAGGTGCTTCCTCTTAGCACTTCCGATACAGTCTGCTTGCAGTAGGGGTTGGTTTTGATTCCGGTACTGTCATCCCCCTTTTGTACGTCGTAGCTCTGCAGACAACTAATCCATTACGGCTTCTTTGGGTGCCATATAGATTGGTTAGGATTGATTCTGAAGTTGATTTCATGTAGCAGCTGTGTGTCTCGGGATTGCAGAGACTTAGTCGGGATCTCATTCGGGATTGTAACTCGAACATGCGGCTTCTTGATTCATCTCTAGGTGTGTTTGTCATCACTTCTCTGATTGCACATGCTGCTGCCAGCTTTCTCTATTGGTGAATGGGTTTCATGGTGCTTCGTTTCTACACTTCGGGTATGGTAACTGTTCGCGGTAAGGCTTGTTACAATTCCGGCACTGTCATTCCCCTCTTTAAAAATCGTTGCTCTGCCAATGACTAATCTCGTACGGCTTTATGATGTGAGGTAGCTGTTTGACTCGGGATCTGATTCGGGATCGTATTCGGCATTGTAACTCGGGCATATAGCTGATTAAGTCGGGATCTATCTCTGAATAGTGCTCGATATTGTGCTTGATGGAGCCATACCGCCGGTACATCGTATACATGTATATCCGTGTACCATTGAAACTTCGGAGTTTGAAATCAAAGTAAGTGATCTCCACAATGGTATAACTTCGCATAACCGCAATATCTTCATAAAAGGGAAGGAGGTTGATTGTCATCCGTCTCCTGTGATCCATCTCCTGTCGTCCATCTCCTGTCATTCACCTCCGATCATCCATCCATATCCGGTTGCGATCCATATCTGGCCGCGATCCATATCTGGCTGCGATTTATATCCTAGCATCCATCTCCAGCCGCAATCCCTCTCTGGCCGTGATCCATCCCCGGCTGTGATTTATTTGTTTCCACCCTGGGTGTAATTGCGCTCGTATGGGCAGCATTCCGTGACTTCTCCTGTAGCTCTGGAAGCTCTTCAATGGTCATCGTTACTGACCTCCATAATGTCCGTCATCTATTGACTCCTCATCGCAGTCCCATAATCCATCAGGTGACATATCGTCCATCTTAAGACAATACCCACTCATCTATCCGTCCATATGGCATGGGATCGTTAAGTCCAAATCCATGATCCGGCTTCGTGAGCATGTGATCTTATTCAACGCAATTGCGTGAATACCGCTCGACTCAATTCAACTCAACTGAAAACTCCGTTCAACTCAACTCTGCTTAATTGTCATCCACCCATATGATAAATTGTAGCCAGGCTCCAAATCGATTGCATGGCCAATTAACTGATGCGGCGGGAGTTTCTTCACCTCTTTGCCGAAAACCTCCCCGAAATCTCTCTGTATTGTAGGGATATGTCCTCTATTGTCTGTAGGCACCTTCTTTGTCGTGGTGCTGGCTCCATCTGCAAACGTTACTTCTCAATTTATAATATATATGGAGCGGTACGAAGGAACATCCAGGAGCCCGGATTTACAATAGTTCGCCACAATAGGGCCAAGCCCTGCCGTCTGGTACTCCCTGTGCGTTTCGGCGTGCCGGTTGAAGTCATTGAAGGTTCCGCATTGTTGGTACACTCTTCTGCGGCAACTACCGCTGCTGCTCCCTGCTTTCCCGTTCAGTTCCCGGTGCCTATCTCACCACTAGAGATGCTTTCCACGGTCACTCCCAGCAGCCCTATACGAACTCCCACTTTTAAGAAGAACGTCCAAACGACCTCCTCACTGGCCAGTTGATGGTCAAAGGCATTGGTTCACAGTATTGAACTATCCAGATCACCGCCACCTTCTTTGGAACACGCCTCCTCCCTAGCCGTGATCCAGATACATTCCGGGGGCATACCTGATGGCCTGCCCGGTCCACTGTCACCTCTTCCACTCACCCTGGGGTTGCAGAGCCAAAAGTCGAATGCTTTGCAAGTTGACGCTAATTCTCCAGCTCACACAGTGCGTCCACTGCGGCTACCACCATGTATACGAATAAGCTCACTGAGGGAATCACATACTTGTCACATCCAATTGGGACTGTCTGACAACCAAATACTGTCCATTCCCACGTGGGGATATGACACATCAATTGAACCTCCGCACGCCTTCAATACATGCTGAATCCGCTGGTCTCCTGAAAGTGCCCAGACAGTCCATCCTCCAGTAGTCCCGTGGATCCTCAGAATCCCGACTACAATTGAAATTGAAATCATCTCCATTATATTCCTAAAAACCCTCTTCATATGCCATCGTATGGGTACATGTCTGTATTCGCTTGTTGGCGATTGAGCAGCTTTCGTTGACTTGTTTGACGAAATGGAATAGAGTTAGCGCAGATGGCACTCTCCTCACAACAATCCGATTGGGTTGTCCAATCCGGTGCTAACCGTGATAATTGACGATGGTAATCGCGAATTGTATCTGCTAGCCACTTTAGAATATTCGGGGGTTATTATACTTCCCATTCAGAGCCGAGGCACGATCTGCAATCGCTGCTCCACTATCTTGAACTGTGTCCATTGATCTGTATATAGCCTTGTAAGACTTCCGTAGCCGCTGCTGTAAACTCCCAACATCATCCCTAACGTAGATAATCCCATTGTCTTGCAGAAGGTAATTGCGATTGGAACTGCCATCGCTGGCATCGCTAGATGTGAATCGTGCTTATCGTGTAAATCCACCCTGATCCTTCGTAGGTGCACTTCGTTTGAGGTATGTGCCTGTTTACGCTCTTCGCAGCTTCCATAATGTAGATGACTCCATCAAGTCGTGTAGAAGGTAATCGTGATTTCAACTGCCATTGGTATGTGGATCGACATGAATCACACGTAATTCGGAAACCCCCTCTGGTGAATGGCCAGCTTCGATTGCACCTGTGGGATAAGGATCGAAGAAATCTCGGGAAAAGGGGCCGGCTTCGGCATTGCCAGTAATGCGACTCTGGTGGACGTATGGGTTCTGGAATTGTCCCTGTCATCGTTAATTGGCTCAATTGGAAGGTAACTTATCAAACCTCATTGAGGCCGCAATTGGTAGCCTTCGAGTTCTCGTATGATGAATTTGTTGCAATTGAGTTCCACTGACTTGGTCACTGACGCGTGTCCTTGCTCATTGGCGTCTGGAATCAACTCGGATTATCTCTGCAATCGTTAACCTCAATTGGGTGTCCTTATCAAGAATCTTTGCTTCTGCAATCTGTTGCTGTCAAATCTGATGATTTCTTATTCTTAGGTGTTATGACACGTCTCCAGGCCGATTGGCCTCCGGAATCTGCAAAAAATCATCTGTTACCGTGAACCTCAATTCAATAAGCATATCACGACACTTAGCTGATGCAATCAGTGCTTCAAAATCTGAATGATATCTCGCACATAGACTGCGTATCATGACGCGTTGGAAAGGGGTAATTCATGAAATCCAGTATGCAAAATGTATCTGAAATTGTAAGAGCGATAATAGTGTAAGGTCATACGCCCGTGTATGGCCTCGTATGAAGGTATATCAGTAGATATGGTTGCAAACCCGGATGTCAATCTATTAGAGTAGTATAAAGGTAAGTTAAAGTAAGATTATCGCTAGAGATCTAAGGCTTGTGGCGAGCTGACTATATAAAGCGGATATTATCTGGCCCTGGACACGGCACGTACAGTCGTGCCGTTACAAACTGCAAGTCTCAGATCAGTACTCGTCTACCAAGTGCCATTGATCAACAGTCTATTCATTCTTAAAACCTCTCCGTCCAGATAGATCCTGATGGTTTTCGATACACTGAATGAGTTCAAGGATACTGCGACATACTCTGGAATTTGGCAGAAAGTTGACGAGAAAGATATCCTTATCTGGCATGCTCGTGTCAGTTATCTCTCTCTGCCAGAAATTAAGCGGGTCTCCAATACTGTCAAACGCAGCCAATTGCATGCCAGGAGCCCATCGGCATGCTCTTGTGAGGCGTGTATAATGGGCAAGATGTTCCGGAGACCTTTTCAGCCCTTGACTTCGGAGTATAAAGCCAAGACTTGACTTCTTGAGCTTATTCACTCTGATCTGATTGGGCCAATGCAGACTCAGACAGTGCGAAGTTATGGCTATTGTATTATGTTCACTGATGACTACTCAAGATATACTGAAGTGAACTTCATGAAGCTGAAGTCCGAGGCCCCTGCGAAGTTCAAGGAGTATGTTCCAAGGGTCGAGAAACAACATTTGAAGTTGAACGTATGCAGGATCAGAGTTGATGGTGGAGGAGAGTATGGCAGCAGAGAGAAGTTTCTTGACTATCTGGCACAGAAGGGCATTACTAAGAAAGTATCAGCCCCATAGTCACAGGAGCAGAATGGGATATTGGAGAGATGCAATCGCACAGTACTGGACCCGGCACAGTCCATGCTCAAGCATGCTGGGATGCCAAATAAGCTCTGGGGTGAGGTTGTTGCCACAGCAGTCTACATCAAAAACCGACTACCAACCAGAGCCCTCCCAGACTCGACTCGATATGAGAGATGGACTCGAAAGAAGCCAGACATCTCACAGATTCATACTTTCGGTTGCTTAGCCTTTGCCTGGATCCATGGAGATATTCAAAAGAAGCTTGATAATCACGCCTACAAATCTGTCCATCTTGGATATTAAGCAGAGACATCAACGCAATACCGAGTTATGGATATCTCTCCGGGCCGAGTCTTGATGGCCCGGGATATCAAAGTTGACGAGTCCATTTTCTACCATCAGCTGTTGAGATCTCAACCAACGAGACTCATGCTTGACACAGCCAGCGTGCTTCAGAGTGGTCCGTCGGCTCCTCCCGATGAACCTCCCCAGCATCTCTTAAAGGCTAAGCCTCGACCAATTAATCCAATTGACGACTCGGATGAAGATCTATCACCACCTCCTGATAGTCCGGAGCCAGATTGAATGCTCAAAGAGTTAGAGAGTGATTCAAAATCGACTGATCCAGCCTGATCATCTCGAGATCTGAGTGGAAGAAGCACAATCAATATGCCCATGATGATCAAGCGAGGCCCAAAAACTTACCGTGCTGCCTTGAACTCCAAGGATGCTTATCAATGGAAGGAAGCAATTGGCAAAGAAGTGTCATCAATGGAGAGCCATGGATGAGCAAATGGTCAGACTGAAAATGTAAGGTCCGACTAGTTGGTCGTGGAGATCAGCAAAAGCCTGGAGATTACAATGATATCACATCTGCACCAGTCATTGATTCGGCCTCAGTTCAACTTGCCCCCCTGCCTTGCAGCCAAGTATGACCTTGAAATTGCCGTACTTCACATGCCGACTGTTTTTCTTGACTGCCCTTTGCAAGAGACTCTCTATATGCGTCTCCCTGATGGTGAGTGGCTTGATGACCCCTATTGCCGAGCTTGCCCAATTGTCAAGCTGAATAAGACCTTGTATGGCATCAAGCAGGTGAATAGAGAGTACTTTAAAGAAGTCTTCGACTTTATTGTTGATGATCTAGGCCTCCAAGCCTCAGTTGCAGCCCCTGGTCTTTTCTTCGGTGGCACACTCGGTAAACCAAATGGCGTTCTTATCCCCGTGTACGTTGACGATATCATGATCATTAGCAGCCTGAAGCTCATATCTTCTATTGTTTCTCAGCTATATGCTCGATTCAAGGCAGCAGGCTGTGTACCTGTGCCTGACACCTTCCAATATTTAGGCATGACTGTTAAATGCAATCGCAGCAAACAGTCAATTGCCATCAATTGGATCGGATATATCAACTGTATACTTGACCGCTTTGAGATAGCCAACGGCCGAAAGTGCTCAACACCATTGGAAGTGGGCCACAAGCCCCATGCCATTCACGCTGACGAGCAGCCTTTCGAAACTGGACTGTACCAGAAGGCTGTTGGATCTATTCTCTATGCTGCCCTCGGCACTCGACCAGATATCACATATGCCATCAATGTCCTGTACCGATCTGTAGCCCAACCCTCCATGCTCCACTGGGAAGCAATTAAGCACTTGCTCCGCTACCTCCATGGCACTAGTGAGTACAAACTTATGATCCAGGATCCAAAACTCCAGCATGACTCCAACTTCATTGAATGCTACGCCAATGCCAACTTGGGGGGAGATGCAGACTCTAGTAAGTCGACCTCGGAAATCATCATTGTTGGGCTGGGAATTCTCGGACTCTGGAGATCGAAGAAACAGACCTTAGTAGCCCAGTCGACGATGCAAGCGGGGATGATTGCCACAGCATATGGCAAAGTTCAACTTGACTAGCTTCAAGATGTCATCTCTGAGACTGAACTTGGAACTGAGATCACTCGATGGATAATTAACGATGGGCTTAATTGCGTAACTATGCTAAATTCAGGCAACTTCCAATCTGAAAGTCGACACCTACAACTGAAATCTCACACGATTCATGAACCCATTGCCAAGGGCGAGATCGAGATCAAGCACGTGGCTGGTACGGAGATGCTGGCGGATTCTCTCACTAAAGCCCTTGTGGGAGTAAAACTCGGAGAATTTGGAAATGAAATTGGTCTAAGGTAGATAGATGGACATTGGGCAGACATAGGATATGGGATCTGGAGGAGGAGGAGGAGGAGGAGGAGGATATATGCTTTACTATTGCTTTCTGTTTTGTCCTATTGACTGTCTTTGAATTTAGTTCCGTTTCACTTCACTCTCTTTGTCTTTTGAAAGCCTTGGGCTAAAAGGGGAGTGTTGACTAAGGGATTTAACCCGCAGGCTATCGGGACTAAGGAATGCACAAGATTTAACGGGCTTGGTACGGAGAGTATTTCTCCGCAAACCTTCGGCTTGGTGCGGAGACTATTTCTCTGCCAACATCGGGCTTGGTGCGGAGGCTATTTCTCTGCCAACCTCGGGCTTGGTGCGGAGGTTATTTCTCTGCGAACCTCAGGCTTGGTGCGGAGGCTATTTCCCCGCAAGCCTTGGGCCTGATTAGGATTTTTCTGTTAGTGCTTTGCTTAGTGCTTTCTCTTATTGATTTGCACTTAGTGATTGAGATGATTTCTTTCTTTATATATATGTCTATCTTCTCTCTCTCTGTACAATAGACAGTTCAATCAATCATCATCTCTCTCACCCTCATTTGATTGTCTCATCATACTCTGGTAATTTCAAATAGCAATAACAAGATCATTATTCGGCAGGTTTTCGAAAATGGTACAATGAAATTTTCACACTTTGTCCCAACAGACACTTTCTCGCGCTTTATACTACGCAAGAACTCCTTCACCGACTCATGTTCTCGCAAGCCGCGCTTCAATTAGCACCAAACCAAAAGCACTGGGACCTTCTACTCCCTGTATATCCCGGCAATGCTTCCGAAAAATTTGATTGCTCTAAACTCACTGCCTGTTTAATTCAGGTGAAGAACACGAAGAGGAACAACCTATACATATTGCAAAAGAACCACTATCGGCAACTTTTCAACCTAAACAATCCAATTATCGCAATCCTTGCTGACCTTGGAGCGAAGAAGAGTAAAACCAGCGGTGTCCAATCGTTCAGCGAAAAGGTATTTGGTTTCATCGTCAGCGGTGCTTCAGAAACTACCTACAAGTGCGCGACGACGAAGAGTATCTCTGAAATATTACTCAAAATTCTCAACCATACGTCGTTATCTGGGAACGATGCTCAAAGCCTTGTTTCAAATTACAATGTGCGGTTCCGACATGATCACCATTGGGATACGCAGAGTCTCAAAGAACAACTTCCCCCCATCCCGGATGAGAAGGAGCAAATTAAACTCCCAGAATCTGAACCCGCTTCAGCGCCTACATTCTCCACTGCCATAGCTTCTCCCAGGCATCTGAATAGTCCGTCCCGTCCGAGCAACGCTTTGACCACGGCTGGACTATGGTTTTCGAGGCAGAGAATTCTAGACCATTTGGGACCGGGGCAAAATTTTCTTGGACTATATACCTACAGGGCCCCGTAGTCTCTATAATATTCAGAAATAAACTGTGGGAAGCGGCGGAAATCGTGATATTTTATAGTATGATTCGTTTCAAGCTTACCACAGCGAGTTTTAAGAACCTACCCCCGCAGATTTTAAGGCCGAGAGCTACTAGCGTCAAGGATCACAGTTAATACGGCGAAACTTTAAGCTCACCGGCGGAAATATGGCTACTTTTGTGGGCCCACCACCGCCACTACCACTGGATGCCTACCCCTGTAGGAAACGGTCCCTATAGGTACCTGTACGGAGCCCTAGGGAAGTAGAATGTAGCTCCGGAAGCTCTAGTCATCCGAAATAATGCCCGAGATGGGACCGCGGCGTCGGGCCCGACAGACCAGTCCACCCCGGACCGTTCGGATCCCTGGCTTCTTCGTCGAACAAAAAGCGTAATGAGCTAATCGATCTGGAATCTGAACCCGCTTCAGCGTCTACATCGTCAACTACTAAGGCTTCTTCATCAAACAAAAAGCGCAAAGCAGAACAACTTTCAGATATTGGGGAAGATAATGCAAATCCTCATAGTGGACGGAAAGAGAAGTAGCATAAGGAACTAGACACAGAGCCGGAGCCGATCAAGAAGAAGGCAAAGAAGTCTAACAACTAGAATGACTAAAACTGAAGGGATTTGGTCTAGCTGGCTATAGGTGCGAGAGCTGGTGATTATACGTGGGACGAGGGGTGACTGGAGTAACTTGGGTGTGAGAATCAGCGTTCATGTCATCTTCACTGCCTGTACATAAAACCCTCCTTCTTCATTGTTCATATACCATTGCTTTTCCTTCTTCTTCACGCGTTTGTTGAAGTTGTCGGCCTTTAATGGGCCTTTTTTCACAGTGCTAGACACGAATTAGATTTTGTGGCTTCAAAATTACGTGTTAGTTATGTGCTACAGTTGTATACCGGTATTTTCTCAAACGGGCATGGTATTTCTTGGCTAATTACCTACATATTGCTTAAGAATCGTGGGCAACTAATCCTATATTACATGGAAAACCATAACATGGTGGCAGATTGCCTGTTGTAACCTCTAACCTCCCTTGTACACCGTCTTCCTGAGATACCTGCCTGAGAGAAATTTTCAACTTCTAGTCGGAGGATTGGGTTCAGCTTGGAAGCTCTAACTTACGGCTAGAGGAGTGAGTTCAGGTTGGGAGAAATTCTCAACTACCGGCTAGAGGATTTGGGTCTAGCCTGGAAAGCTCTAACTTCCAGCTAGAAGATTTAGTTCAGGCTGAGAGAAATCCCCAACTTCCAGTCTGAGAATGTGGTTTAACCATGGAAAGTTCCAACTTCTGGCCGGAAGTCTGGCCTTAACCTCAACCTAACGACTGCAAATCTGGCTATAATCATAATTTTTAAATGACTGCAAGGCCCTGCAGGGTTGGAGTCCTGTAAATCCAAGCCCTAGGACTGCAGCGGGCGTGAATTCTCAGCCTGGTGAATTGTAGTCAGGGATCCGGCATCGCTCTGCCTTGACGGGACGAACGGCTGAGAACCCTGGATATATTTGGAACAGGTTACATATTGTACCGACCTATCTGAGGCTTGTACAGACGCGTATGTGAACGTAAAGAGCAGGTGCTGAAATGCCGAGATTGATTACTGTGATGTGTATTCGAATACGTGGCATTGAGATGTGAGGCTCATAGTCATCGCACAAACTAACTAAACTACAAATAACAATCCACATAATGCCAAGGAATCAACTCGTACTGAATAATAACCTCAACATTATGTAGGATCTTGGCACGCTTTCCGATCGAAATCAGACCAGGCATCTCAATAGTCCGTCCCGTCCAGGCAAACCCATATCCGGGACTGGACTGTCAATTTCTCGGATTTATGGTCGACCATCCGCACCATCATCGGCACCACCGGATTGTCTACTCCCGACAGCCGCCGGTCCCCCGTAGGTACCTGTACGAGGCCCCATTCCAGCAGATCTCAGCCCCGGTGGGACCAGTCCTCCGAACTGACGCTCAAGATGGAACGATGATGTCAGGCCCTGAAAGATTGTAGTCGCCCCGGAATATTGACACCTGAACCGGACCTATGACGCCGTGCCTAGTTCGAACTGAGGAATTGAGTAATAGGACGTTTCTTTTGGCGAATAAAGGCTGGATGTTCGTTTTAGTATTTTGTAGTATGGTACGGCAAGAAACTACTAATTCTCGCTAGCTTTGAAGGTTGCTGTTGCATAGATAGAGTGCGGCAGTGCGCTTGCGCTTGTGGAAACACAGGAGTAAAAAAAGCACGGTCACGATTATCCTTTCGGCCCTATCATTAAGCGAAGCCAATGAACCCGTGTACGTGAGTGATAGTGTGTGAGCGACAGTGAGTGAGTGGGTGTGAGTGAGCGTGAGTGAGTGCGAGTGGGTGTGAGAGTGAGCGAGTGTAGGTGCGCGTGTGCGTGTACGTGTGCGAGAGTGTAAGTCAATTGTTCGGTGCAAACCAGTGCAGAATATCGGGTTCAGCAAGCTCCAACGTAGCACATGTCACTGGTACCAATATCGTGGCTTTAGTAAGTACTGATGACTTGGGTACCAGCCGCGTCTCCCTTAGTTCTTTGCTCACTCCACCCAACGACGGCAATACCCAGCATCCACACCCCTCCTCTCCCCCATCCGCCAACACGCTCTCAGCACCTCGGCCCTCTCCCTCGACACCCACAACCTACGCACTCTCTACTATCCGCCCTCGCCGTAATCCGTATCTCCGGCCCCTCAAGCCTCAACGTACTCCCCCCCGACTTTCGCCCCACCCCCGCCGCGAATCTACACCACGCCCACTACACCACCCTACTCCGCCATCCCCCCCCCCCACCAAAACCCCGCTGCGCCCTCCTCCGCCCTCACTACCACCCCCACCTCCGCGATCCCTCTATGCACCCCAAACACGCGCTACGCCTAAGCCAGGGGATTTGCACGTCGGGAGCCGCAGTAGTGAGCAATATAGAGACGGCTGGATGGCTTCCTCAGCTACCTAGGCACGGGACGAATGGAGGTGTTTGATGGAGGGTTATAGGCAATCGGAATCGCACTTCGAGAGACTGTTAAGAAAAGAAAGATGCTGCAGGCGAACGCAGTTACGACAGTGGCATTTTTCTGTGACTCACAAGCCGCAATCTGGTGGACGGTGCACTTGGACCCAGACCTAGGGCAGCAACTAGCGAGAGTGATTAACTCACAGGCTAAGGCCCTCTGAGGCGACTATAGCATTGAGATTCAAATTTATTGGGTTTCTGGATACATAGGTATCTCTGGGAATAAAGAAGCTAACGGCTAGGTGAATAAAGCACGAGAAGGTTGAGGAAGCACAGTATGTGAGCGACTATACACCTTGGCTGCGAATAGAGCTAGGTGGATCACCGAAGGAAAGACCAGCAGCAGGAGCTCTGCAAACACGTTGGGCGGGCGACGGGCTGGAGAGCGGGCAGATGTCGACAGGTGCAGATATCCGAGCTCGCTTCACCCAACCATCACTTGGCATACGTGCGGGTCCAGCAGTCCCCTAGTTCAAAAACCCTCCGCCCGACAAATCGTGGCCCGGGATCGGTTAGACATCCGCCCGCCCCGGACGGACTTTTGGGAAGCCTGGACTCTACGAACTCCTAAATCTCATACTCCACCACAAGCCATTAAAGTGATGTTGTATCACATTATTCTCATTAAATTCTCAGCTCTAGCGATCTGTGAAGTTATTTTATCGATGTAGGTACATTTATTTTTTATGGGCGCCAGACGAGGTTTTGGCACTTAGACATCTATACGCTGCCGCTCAGCGCCTGCAATCAGTTCGATGCTCAATCTGACCCAGAGTATGCTAAGCGATCCTCGCGTAATTTAAAAAGCTTCAGGAGAGATCAAGGCGTGGAACTGGTTCCGCTCACCGATGCTGGCAAAGACAGAAGCGTGCGGCGAGAGGGGTTTCAGGTTTGCGGGTTGAGCGGATGGCTTCAGTGTTCGAAACCGGCCGGCCCGCCTTAGCGCGGGCTTTTTGGTGAAAAAGCCGGGCCGGCCTGCGGGCTTTCGGGCCGGTTGAGAATCCATGACGGTACGAATTCACTTACTGAATACTAATAATAGCGGTTATCTTTCGTTGGTCCTCCTCGAACTAGTGACAATAGTGGGAGGTAACAGTATCCCATAGGGTGTTTCGCCCCTGATTTTCATGTTTCAGATATGCAGCCCGGCCCGGAGGCTTTCAAACTACAAGCCCGGCCGGCCCCCCTTAGCGCGGGCTTCCAAATTGCCGGCCCGGCCTGGCCTGCCAAAGCCGGCCCGAAAGCCCGCGAGTCGGCCGGGCCCGTTTCGAACACTGGATGGCTTAGGCATTCATCCAGTGCATACTTGAATTGTGCCTCGTGTCTGACGGTGGGAGCAGATCTCCTCGCTCCTACTGACTGTCTTTAAGACCAGCGAGTAGTCAATGCGCCTGTGAAATGGCATTCTCGAGGTTCCCAAGCCCCGATGCTCCTGTTCCTGTTCCTGGTACAAGCCATTGAGCCAGCTCTGTGAGTGCAATATCGCGAGGAGGGAATGCAAGCGAAGTACCGACACCGAGGAACCCGCTCAGTCCTCTCAACACTACTGCGTCTCCAACCACCCACAAAACACTTCGGTTAAACGCCAATCTTCTAGCCCAACCTGTTCCTTTACTAACAACGTGCAGCCATGACCCCAGCGCTCGATTCCCTCTCAACCGAAATCATCCTTCTCATCGTCGAAAACCTCGACTCCCTCACCATCTTGCTCCACCTACGAGCGACTTGCCGCTACTTCCGCTACCTACCCATCTCCCATACACACTGCATGGCTTTTGCCAGCACAGAGATCGCGGAGCAGGCATACATCAACTCACAGCTTGTGTTGGGTGAACAGACG
>Ga0307514_10000575_pt1 | contig 69518 bp, 68 predicted proteins | sample 16_EM_MG_FD_203088 | JGI IMG/M metagenome (GOLD analysis project Ga0307514, IMG submission 203088) | Populus trichocarpa ectomycorrhiza microbial communities from riparian zone in the Pacific Northwest, United States - 16_EM | ecosystem: Host-associated > Plants > Roots > Unclassified | place...
CGATCTGGCAACACCATGGCGATTCATCCAGTCTTTGAAAGCGGCCTTCTCTGTAGCGGTCGCGTTTGCTGCTGGCTCTTCCGGCTTGTCGTCGTATCCTTTGATGATACCATAGACTTGCTTCTGTCCGAGAAGTAGTGCCATCTCCGTCGCCCATTGTGCATAGTTCGTGCCATTGAACTTGGTGATTGTGATCGTCGTCGAACTCATCCTGTAACGAGATGATATCTCTTGTATCGCAATCGTCAGTTATCGTAGTCTCTCGGACTGAGCGTTACAGGTGACGTCCAGCAGCCGCCGTCATAAGTACGGCGGGGTGCGGGGTCATTGCTTAGCTTGTGGAGACGCTTCTCCGTGACGATGTTGACTTCCACTCTACAAACGAAAATGGAAGTAATTGATCGTCGGTGCCCTTATTAAACGCAAGGGCTCATAACCTGTTGTATGGTGGCGTGCGCTCGAGTAGTCGAGTGTGTGCGGGCGTATGCGAAGGTGTGTCTATTGTATCGTGTAACGAGACATGTCGCATCTACATAAGGTCGATCGATGACTAATGGTGCTAACTACAAAAGAGGCAAGTTACATCATAGTCCTTGGCATAGTGATATCCGTACTTCCAATCAGCTCAACATGGATGGCTGTCTTGGTGAGGGCAATGAATTTCAGGTTGATTTTATCAATTAATGATCTATCTTTCATTCGCATTTGACGTATGCCATAGAAGTATGTCTGGTGAATAAGATCCACAATTCCAGCTGGTAGAAATGGAAACTTGTACTTCTAAGTTGATTGTCAAGACAACAATGAGATAAGATGTGAACTTGGAACGTACCTCATGAAAGTGTGTGAGCCACGTAAACCTGTTCTTTGCCAATCGCCAAACTACCATTTTCTGGATCCCTGTAGGCAACTGTTTTCCAAATCCATAAATACAGTAGATTGATGGGTTCCAGCGGTATAACATTGCTGCACGGGAGTAAGTAATCTTTACAAGAGCCTGATGCACTATGTCAGTGATGGAATCAATAGTTTAGACGATTCATTTACCGCTGAAATGTAGGCACGTGGCAGGTCTGTGTTGCCCTGGGCTGGATCCATTCTGGCGATTTCCTCATACCAGCAACTACAAATCTGTGCGGTCTTCACTGCATTCTTGGCAAAGGGATTCACAACTATTGTATAATGGATCGGGATAAACTTCAAATGTAGCATGACCATTGCCTGAATGCCTGAAAGGGTTGTGTTTGCATTGTATTCTCTGGACATGATGAGGCCTGTCACAACCTGAACAAAGAGCTTATATCGCCGTACACTTCCAGCTCTCCATGGAATCAATTGCTCACCAGCTTTTATTGAATCCATCCTCTAGTAAATATATACATTAGCAGGCGGATTCAGTCGTTTAAACGCTAAATCGTACACCTTCTTGAATGCTAGCTGCCCAGGCTTGTGTTTATCCTCCTGCTCTGAGACAATATAGACCTCCGGACACTCAGGTTGTAGGGGTTCCGCTGATGTTGGAATTCATTGAGTTGACGCAACATGTTTTCAAAGTGTTGACGAGAAGGAATCTTTTGGTGGCCGCTTGCCCCTTGGTTCCCTTGCTGGTAGCCGAAGAGGCTCGTAGTTGGATTCTGAATTGTCATCTTGACAATGATGGTGATTGTTGGGTATCGTGCTGAGCTCGTCATTGAGATCTTCATCGTAGGCAGATCTTCTGCTTCGTCTGGTGCTGGAATGCAGAGGAGGAGGAGGAGGAGAAGTGAAGCGCCATCTTACCATAATTTACAAAGGTGGCGAGTGATAAGTATGAGAAAATTCAAGAAATGACTAAACGATATGTGAATGAATGTAGAGTAAATGAATTAAAGCGCTGGGTAAAGAAAAGGAAACGTTGTTATGATTAAAAGCATCGTCGTGATGTATCTTTCTGTCCTGTCGACAATTTAAGGATTTTCGCTTGACCTGCCACCTTCACTTCCAACTCGTAGCATTGATGGGAACTCTGAACTGGGAAAGGCAGGTGACATGTGAGCCGCAAAGTGGTTGACTGGCTTCCTATGACGAGAATTGTTATCGCAACAAGCACACAAGCCTTCACGTTTCACTAATCATTCGGGCAAATTTCTTCTTTGTAAAGATACTGAACTACCAATTAAATGAAAGCCATATATGATGTCCAATCGCTGCCACTATGCTGATCCCAAAAAACAAACGTCTCAACGAACAATCCTGACATCATGAACTCTCAACCCAGCCCTTCATGCAGGAATATGAATGATGTAATAATACAATAAACAAAATACCAAAAACAGACCCAAAACCTGTCCAAGAAACTCCGAATTATCACCCATCCATCCACCCTGCAACGTGTCAGAAAAAGTTCCACTCACAACACAAATCTTTCAACAACTGTCTAGCCTGTGCATTCCATCCTCACAAAGATGATTTTCCCGCTGTGTGGCTGCTGGTATACAGTCTATTGGCCAAAGAGTCTGCGGCGGGTAGATTGAAGATGTGATCACACTTGCATTGCAAATCCACATTGTCATCAGCAACTTCTCTTTGTGTGTATTCAGCAAAGTTACCAAGAGCACAGATTCGGATGACTTCAAGCTATTGCTACTGTCTGATAATTCTCTGTTGAAGCTTCCATTCAAACTTTTAGAAGCCTGTTTTCATCATAGGGAAGCTTTCTGGATTTGGGCACCATGTCTCGGCATCATCATCCGATCCCTCCCCGATATCGTCGATCATATCCTCAGCTGGAGGTGGGAGGACATCATGCAGATGACGGTAGCAGCAGCCACCATGCATATGCATCTGGGCACCAGCTGTGCCGTTGTTGTGTTGGTCATGACAACTGATGCAAAAATGCGTTGGGTTGATTATTTTCATCGCCACCTTTACCCATCCGGCAGCAGTATTGTTATCGAAGATTGCGGCAACATTATGGGTGTACAGACCACCATCTTCATCAGGCAACTGGCAGCAGCCCAAAAGCTCTCGAATTTTCTGACTGGGACCTGGCAGACTGGCCATTGCAATATGCACATTTGACATAATGGTCGTGTTGGAGATTGATGTAACTATGGGAAGTATCGATTCATCATGCCCAGGCCAGTGCCATGAGAATACCTGAGTATTGTTTTCACCCACATTCATCCCAGCAATGTCAGGATCTATATAGGCGATGGTAAAGCTAAATGGCTTGACAAGGATATTGGTCAAATCGTCGCAATGCACCTTTATTGGCAAACACCTGAGACCTGAGGTGTCTTCCATGTGGTCTGCTGAATCTACACATCATCAGGAAAAGCAAAGAAGAATTGGGGTGATGAAATTCATACCAACATGCACAAGTTTCCTATTATTGGTTGGGGTCTCGTTGAGTGCATTCTTCCATCAGTGAAGGCCATCCTGCATGAACTTGTCTTGTACTGCCTTGAGTTTCTGACTATCGAGGTTAGTCTTGTCAGCCATGTACCATATACAAACCGACAATATATACGACAGATCACTGATTCGAGCAATACAATGATCGATTATGAGATCCCATTCCTCGGTGCCGGCACCTTCCTTGTTGATAATGCTCATGGACTGTTCATTCTCCCACATGCACTCCCTTTCTTCATTATCTATCCCTTGTGTTGTGAAGCCACCCTTACCCTGCAACATCCACATAGTTTCTGCTGCCCACAGGCTGCCTCCAACACCAGTATTCTCGGCCCGGACACGGACTTGTAGAGTCAGAATCTGCAATGTACTAGAATCTGCTACGACTGATTTCGCCAAGCAGAAGGCATCACATTACATTTTATGTTCTCCATGGTGGTCAATGATTGAGTGGTGGATATCGAATCCTTGTTAGTCTTAACAAGGTTTGGAAGTGTCAAATACATCATCAAGGGTGATGCAATGAATTAGCAGGGGTAAGGATGGTGTGTCATAGGTTCTGGAGATTTTATGTAAGGTGGGCAGGCAAGGCGAATATATATATAAGTTTGGAGGGTTTTCTTGGTCCGGCAACATCATTGTGGCTGCAATTCAGCTAGGAAACAATTTCTTTAGCATCAGCTAAGCGCCCTAAATCATCGACTGAACGCTAAAGTTCATCACAAAGACAACTTAAAGCATACTCTGCAGTCATATCTCACTCGTTTGTCCTTGCTCTGTTTTATGTACCACGCAATGATGTCATGGGGTTACTATCTCAGGAGAATACACAGTTTATGCAACATACCGACTGAACAAAAAGTGACTACCATAAATCAGGCAATGGTCATAGGAGGATCTTGTGAGGGTGCAAAACAATCGCCTTGACAAGATGAATTCAGATGCAGTATGCTTTTCGAGATCCAATGGATGTTGACTTTGAAATAGCCATTAAACACTTTGCAAACGTGTAAAGGAGAAGAAGAGAATTCCTATCAGAGTGCTAGGACTGATATTTGGACATTGTAAATCGAGGTGCGCTGTTTTTTGAGGAACAGCTCCCTTGCAATGATTTCAGTAGCTAAAAGACCACTGAGATGCTTCTTAATATTGTTGCGAGATTTCATTTTGCTAACAAAACCTAGATCTTCGTCAACAGTGTCTTTACTGCTTGAAGACATACTCCTACATTGGCACTTGCCTCACTCACCTCCATCGCAACCACAAAGAAAGGATAGTAAACATATCAGCTGAACAACTGCCAGATGATGGTTTTGCAATTGATCATGATAATATTCTACTTCCAGTAGTTCGTGAATCGCATCCTAACTATTGTCATTACCCTTCCGATGATGATTCAAGCGATACAGTAGCTGTCGGCCTCAATGCGTGTGTCGAACCAGAGCAATCTCCAGTTCGGATAGGTATGTATGGTACTGCAGACTTGGATAACCGTCTAGCCTGCAAGCCAATTAGTGATGAGTATTATAATGTCTTGAAAGATGAAATTGAGCTATGGTCTCTGTTTTCATGCGGGGAGAAGTATCGATTAGCACACCAGTGCGTCAAGCATATCTCGAGCAGTGCTGCTATGAACGAGCATTTCAGGAACCCAACAATGGTAGCCATCAGCAACTTCACTTGGTCTCACACTTTATTCAAAAGGTTGAATGAAATGTCACCTGCCATCCGCATACACTCTTGGACGTTCAGCAAAGTGTCTTACAATCGTCTGGCCTATCCAAAAAACCTTAGCGATGATGATAACACACGTTTCATTTACTGCAATCCTGTTGAATGCATTGTGTTCCTGATGTAATAACCACTGTTCAGGAAACATCTGTCATATGGTCCAACAAAGCAATTCACTGATACTGCGTAACGTATCTACAGAGAGGTGAAATCAAGCGACTGGTTGTGGTGGAATGAACAGGTATGTCAGGTGAATTTCGTCATAGCTATGATGATTATGACCACTTCAATAGCTAGGGCAGCCGCTTGGAGCTACAATTGACTCTGTATTCAGCAGTGACGACCAGGTACATCTTACCATCTATTTGGAGAACAAGATAAAATAGGCAGTATATTTGGGTCTCGGAAAGATCTACTTGACGATTAGATCAATGTCTTCGAATGTTGAAACCATCCTTTGTTGGTCATCTTTTTGTTCCTCCGAAATATCACTTCAAAGAATGTGGAAATACAACTGCTGTAAAGGAACAACGTATCCACAATAGAGAGGATTTCAGGAGGGTTTTGGAGCTTATTTTTCATCCCCTCAACACTGTTTTAAACTCTTGAATGCTTATAGTTTGTGCAGATAGTCAGATGCCACAAGGTAAGCTTGTCATCTGTGCATGGACGCCTGACTACTTTGAACATATTCAGTTGCACTGCATCACTCAGCCATATTGCTGTCTGTACGCAGCACGCTAATCATCATTTGGAGAAGCGAATTCATAGTTGTGGCAATTGAGGGACTATTGGCTATACTTCCAGAAGGTGATAATCGCGACTCAGGGAGATGGGATGTAGAGATGAGAAGAATGACAATATCTGGAAGATCAAGCCGCCGGAACCTCAGACGAGGTCATCTGGGATGTGAAATGTATCTCTCCGACGATGATTATTGTACCCAATATTCTTCATACCGTATGTCTTGGTATGACTAAGCATTTGATAGACTGGGTGATGTCCTGTCTCAAGCAACATGCCATGATCGAAAAATTTGACCAGCTCTGCACGATGATGCCTCCATATTCTGGCTTGACTCGATTCAATAAGCCACGTAGCGAAGTGACCCAAGGGAGTGGTAAGGAGTTGAAAGCACCCGGAGGCGTGATTGGACCAGTTCTTGCAGCGACGGTTTCAAACCCTCCAGCGAGCCAATGCATTCCCTCCACTGATGCCCATTTGGTTGTCAATAGACTTGTGTATTTTCACCTCATGGCACAGTACCAGTACCACACTGAAGCCATGATCAAGTACATTGAGAATACCCTGGCGGAGTTTCGTAGTCACAAGGATGTTCTCAGTTGATTCTGCTACAGTACACCTACAAAGAAGGTGTCAGAAGCCAGGAGAAGGAAGCATACTTTTGGCACACGGGAGGTAAGGGAGAGTGACCCCGCATCAAACCATGTGTCTGCAGCTGCAAAGGGTCATCACGCTGAGGAAGACTCACTGTACATTGAGTCAGAATTTACGCAATATCCGGTTGATGAATCGGATTTCAACTTTGTGAAGATGCATCTAGCAAACCACTTCTGTGACCATATCTGGCAGCTTGGCAATCTGTTTAATGTTAGCTCTGAACTGCAAGAAAAAGCAATAATGAATGTTGAACAAGAGTACCAACAATCGAATCATCATGAGGCTGCCTGCCAGCTATTGGGAATGTCAGCCCGAAAGGAAATGTTCCAGTGTTGAGAGCTGAGTTCAAACACTGCAAAATACCCTCACGACGATGATATGCCTCTAACCCAGTTCCTATTAAGCAAATGACTGAAAACTCGCAACCGGACATCCAGATCCTTGATGACTTGGCCAAGTAATGTGCAATACGAAAAGGAAACCTACAGAATTGCATTTCTTCATGAGCAAAATGTAAATAGGTCCGAAAGCCACTCCCAAACCTCCCATTCACTCCAGTAGCCCTCACCAGTGCTTCTAAGTTGTTCCAGATGCTCCCAGGCCCCCCTGGAGCTTTGCAATGGGCTCTCAGACTCTGCAAAAGTATTCTCAGGTGCTCCTGAAAGCACCTGCAGTTATGGAGGTGCATTTAGGATGCTAAGAGATTTGACTATTAGAATAATCAAAAGTTTTAGAGCTCTAGAGACCTCTGTGCAAGCTCTGCGGGAGACTTGGTGTCATATACTCACAGCAGTGGTTCCTAGGGTTCCACAACCACAAGGCATTTTGTTTATCATATTCGTCTTTGTTACAGATACAAGATTCACTACATCATAATATGGCATGTAATATCTAAGTCTCTCTACATATATATGTACAAAGAAACAGAGTTAACGGAGATGGACTCAGCAACTGGGAGTATATAGTTCGGAGACCCGGGGTAGATAGACATCATCGCATTATACTCAATACACACTCTATCTTTCCCAGCTCTTGGTCTCATGCACTCTTACCAAGGTTTCAGAGATCTACGCAATTTATGTGGTGCCTCAAGCACTCTTCCCAGGTGTTCAAAGATCCACGCGATTGTGTGGTTCATCATGGCCGGGTATCCCTTCATATCCTCTCATCCGCTTCCTACACTCCTTGAGTGAGGACTACTCTTTCTCAAGAATTGTCGTCAGAAGCCCTACAAGGTGCGGCGGAGTGTTGATTATTGGCTCTCTGCCTTCTTGCCCCACTGTTTAGCCACACTGGGGTCAAGTGAACATAGAAATGCACTACCACGCCGTAATCGAGCGAGTTTGGAGATGCACTTGGACGATGTGATCGAGCGAGTTGGGAGATATGCAGTTTGAGGTCATGTGAGTGCGGACTTGAAGGCTGTGATGGAGCGAGTATGGAGATGCACTTGGAGGCCGTGATGGAGTGAGTTTGGACATGCACTTGAAGGCCATGATCAAACTAGATTGGAGGCTGTGATGGAGGTAGTTATTCTGGAGGCGGTAGTTCTGGAGAGAGGCACGACGGGAGCTTAGATTCTATTCATTGGTTAACTCGTAATTGTGATAATGGAGAGAATTGAGTACAACATGGTCTGCCGAGAGATGAGAGACCAGCTGGGAGCGGGAGACAGTCAATCTTGGGATGATGCAGTACATGGTGTATGCTGTACTCAGTGTATGCTGTACTTGGTGTATGTTGTGCTCGCGGTGTATGCTGTACTCGGTGTATGCTGTACTCGGCCAATGCTGTACTTGGTGTGAACTCTTGACCATGGTAAAGAGAGGTATGACTGAACTTCATGTTCTTAGGTGATGGCAGAGTTGAGGATGAGAAAGCGAGAGATGAGACGAGATGGGGCAAATCATCCTAAGAAACTGGGACGTAGAGATATTCATCTGCGATTCAATTTACCATCTCCAATACGGCAGGTACGAGTCCCGATCCGGTGGGTAACAACACTGATACAACGTCTTTCAAACCGAATCAGGCAAGTCGTACACCTGATTCCTCATATCCGCTTGTATCCTTCATATTGTTCCTATTATCATCGCCATCTTTTTTTCTCATGCCCAACTGTACCATTAATTCAGAAAATAATGTTAAGTCATCTTATTTATCTCTCCATGCCATGATCATAAGTTAACAACGTGTAGAGCATACACCGAATACAGTATACACCTAATACAGCATACATCAAATACAGCATCCACAAAAGATTGTATGTCATCGCTTCATTCTTGCAATTACAAGTTGACCCCTGAATGTAGCTTCAGCTTCCGCCATGCCTCTTTACATGATCGACTGCCACCTGCTACCTCTCCATGAAAGCTCAAAAGTAAATCACTTCATTACATTCCCACGGTTGTGAGTTACTGTAACTAACTGATGAATTGAGTGTTACCATCCGGCACACCTCCAATTGACCATCTGCATGTGCTTTCCCTATCTTGCTCGATTATGGCATCCAAGTGCATCTCGAAACTTGCTCGATCACGGCCTCCAAGTTCATCTACAACCTTGCGCCATCATAGCCTCCAAGTTTGCAGTCTCATGGCATCAAAGCCCATATCTTAAGTGCATCTCTGAGTCCACTCGATCTCGGCTACAAAGTGCATCTCCAAACTCACTCGATTACAGCCTCCAAGTTGATCTTCAAACTTCCTCCATCACGGCCTCCGAGTGTATCTCTGAGTTCACATGACTGTCATCATCAGACGCTCCTAGAATTGCACTCAAGCGCAGTGTGTTTGCAGTCCAGATATTCTGTGTGTAGATTCAGTAGCTGTAGAGATACATAGATACATTGATATGCAGATACAAATACAAACTAAATCCATAAGTTTTAAAAATCGTTGAACACTAAGTAGTAGCTATGATTGCCAGGCGCACCAGCATCGTTCCCAAGGAAGAAGTTGTTTTTCCCAAACTGCTCTATAGTGATTCGAGGTGTTCCCAGACTTCTCACCAGCACTCCCTGGCTTGTCGCCAGTGCTGACTGACTTCTCACTGGCGCTCCTAGACATGCCTTCGGCACTCTGACGTGTTGCCAAACTTATCACAATCAGTCCCATGGTACTCTGGTACCAGATATTGGAGATCACAGTTACTTTGAACGCCAGCCAGAATGCCCTCCTCGGGTCTGATACTCTCCTGAATTTGACGCTTCAATGTCTACACACCACATCCTCTCAGACACACCTGAAGGCTCCCAGCAACTAAAATACATTTTGTGCATGCTAGTGTTTCAAGGGATTTGCAGACTTCACAGCCCATGTCGATCATGATCAGAATTTCAGTCATCTCAACCATTCAAAATACATTCGGCACAACCCACTAGCAATTCTGGTGACCTGTTTTCAATGTGACGAGCAAGTAGTTCAGACGGTTTGTTGCACTGGGTCCAGAAGGTGGTGAAGACAGCAGGCATGAAGAAGTGATACAGTGATTCTCTGGATGGGGACGTTTTCAGATAGCCAGAGTAACTTGACCGCGGGACGTATTCCGTCACTGTTGAAGTGACTTTTCATCATCGCGGATGCTGAATAGAGCCTTAACTGGCTTCTTGCCTTGCTTCAGCAATTTGCACCAGGGGTGATGTATCAGGCTGCTGGTATGGTGATTGTGAAGGAGAGGCATCAACCTTCGATCCAACCATTCAACAATGGAAGTAACCGTCATATGTATCTCTTCAGCGTCGCAACCACATACATTGTCTCTATATGCACGATCCAAGGAGCTGTACACCTTCTGCCACTGATAGCACAGCCAGATAGCGTGCAGTTGTTCTTAAGCAATACGATTGACTTGAATGTATTGATTTTGTTTTACAGGTAGATTTTTCGACTGGAGCCTTGAAGCAATTGTTGCAGTGATATATTGAAATTTGATGAGTGTTAACTCTGGGTGTCCTAATTTTTGTAATGGGTGTTGTGCAAGTGTGTGTATAATTGATGTCTCAAGAGATTAAATAGTTTGGGATATTCTTGAAATCAATGGAACAGTTCAAAAAACTGTCATAACAATTGAAATATAAAGGACCAACGTAACAGAAAGAAATGCAATAAATTAGCTTAAATGACTAAACACGTTTTTGAGGTGTCGTGATGACATGATAACATCATTGAACGCTTGGAAACATGGTAGAAGATTGCAAATACGTTGCTTGGATGATATGTGGATAATGTAGAGACAGATTGGTATGTTGGGTTCATTTTCAGACACCAATTGTGCATTTTTCGGATGTGACAGGTAGAAATAATTTGTTTATGAAGTGTAGTGTGCTTTACAAACAACCTTTTGAGAATTGGTATCAGTTAGCAGCATTATGTTGGTTGAATGTCTACAGAGGCATACCGTGACAAGGCATTCTAACAATCCAAGATGATGGTTTATCAGATTGCAATACATCTCCATTCTTGCTGAATAGCATAGTACTGTGTTCCCATGCTTCCGGAATCGTGTCAGTTGATGAAATCGTACAGTTCATTCGACTGAACATGTCATATCGTAGTCTACTTTGTGCTACTCTAGAATCATGGTGGAGGTTACTTGGAAGGTTATTATAGCTTCCAGGGCTAGTAATTAGTCGGCATGTGGGTGGTACTCTTTTCAGCCTTAGTCAGACCACTCAAGGTAATACCTACTGCCTCCCATTCAATACCCAGAACTTCAGAGTTATTACTGCATAGTTTGCTGCTGTGATATTTAGGTCTGTCTGGCCCAAGTTGGGTGTATATACCACTAGAGAGGGATTTTATTAATTCCAATAGTTTGAGCTGCATTTCTGTTTGCTTATCATTGACCATTTCAGAGTACATATTGAATCTTTCCATATGATTTCCAAAGAATTTGGTCAGCCACCACTTCAAATGAGCAACTTGACCACAATGATAACAAAATTACACCAAGTATTGTGAAATAGACAGCCTAGAGAGTGCATATCAACCTCTATCATACTATGGAAGAACTACGCATCTTGATGCATCATCTTGGCCAGGTTGGGGATGCTCTTCTGGTTGGTGGACAATTATTCGTAGAAATGTTTCTGGCAGGCAGCAGAACACCAGATCATCCACCCAAGCATTGAGTGCCAATGCATGATACCATGTTCTAGAAAGAGTGATGCAATGATTGGCATCTTACAACTGTAACCAAATTCATGTTAGCCACCATCTATGAATGCTTAATGCTACCAAAGCGGCCTACAAAGTATATCTATCCACAATCATCATTTGTATTGCGTGCTGCAACTTGGGCCATTCTTGATCAGTAAGGTATACTTCGTTCTTTGGTATCCAAATAAGTGGTTTTCCATTGGGTAGTTGCAATTCCAACCACCTCCATATCATCTGAGACATTCCAATCTGTCTCATCCAGTATGCCGCATACTGCTGAGCTTTTTCATCTTCAGTCCAGATAGCATGGATCAAACTCTCCCCAGAGAAACACAGTTCTTCTGCACCATGCTTCTTTATCAGAATATCGTTTTCTGGATCGTTAGGCCGACTTGAAAGCAACCACATCATCAGATAGCATCAGTTCGAGAGTGAATAGTATCCCAATCCAGCTGCAACTTGAATTTTGAATCCAATTCTACCATTCATGTCAATTTGCCAGCTTATACTGTTCAAAGTCTGTTCCATATGGAACTCATCAAAAATCCCAAAACTTCAAGGACAGCGTGAGAGTTGGGCATTGTGTGATGGTTGTGCTCAAGATGTTGAGATATTTGATGAAGCATGGTGGATATTCCATCGGATTTATGGCTTCTCAAAACTGTGGTACACATACTTGGAGGTGAGTCAGGCATTCTCTCGATGGATCATGTTCACTAATGCGAACTTGCTCCCATTGAGATCTTTTTAATGACACTCTCGAGTATCTGTCGCGCTCCAGGCAGTGTGGCAATAAAGATTGATTCAAGGGCTTATGTCATTACTGGATGTCACAGAGGTGGAGTTGCCTGGATCTCTGATCGATTGTAAGGCAGTGAATTCAGTCCCACTATTGGAGACCACTTCCAGTTTTCACAGATATTTCCAGGATTCCTATTCTGCACCATATTCACCCACTTATAAGGTGTATTCCCCTACAATATTGACAGTAGCAACCCTATAGGAATGATCCCAGTCAGCAATTTCCAAATAACAGCCGTCGCCACTGAGGTAGAAGTCATGATAAGACCCATTTCATCTGCCACTACTCTTTGTCGAATATGTGAATACCAAAGCCATTGCTTGACAATAACAGGTATTGCCCAGACCCGGTGCTCATGCTATCTGAGTCCAGAAGGTCTGGAACAGTATACTTGTTGCCAATAACTGAGTCAGCTTTTGATTAGTGAATTGGACAGGAATTGAGCAGGCTGACTGCGTCATCAAGACACTCTGATACGACATCATTGTTGATGATATCGACAACATTGTTCACAACTAAACTGCTGTTATCTGAATTGATGACGTCCATACCATCATCCACCTTCTTCTGAACCTCCCTTCTATGTTGGTGTGTGTTGACATTATCCTCAATGAAATCCTTTAGTTGCTGCGATGTAACTTCGGCAGACAGGCTCATACGCAGGCATTGTTGAATTTTATCACAATATTAGATATTTCACAGATATGGAAACATTGAATGGAATATATATATATAAAATATGCACAATTCAATTCTCTCAACCAGAACTTTTGTCCATACAAGTACCATTCTCTTACCCACCATCCTTCTTTCTCTCCTCTTCTACACCATCTCCACACCCACCCAAAGTTGTTATACTGTACTTTGCAGTTTCCCTGATGCATTATCAACATGGGATGTAGGCATTATCTTTGCAGGCCTCGGTACGTGCTTGGCAGTCTTATTCTCTGCAACTCTTCTCATTCCTTACAAATGTATTTACAAAATGCATCCAAGATTCAACTTGAAAGCATTTGAAAGGCAACATTTGAACCAAATCTGACCATACATAGGGTTATTCATTATTTGCCAATGTATATATAATCTGATATACCGTTCATTTGAATCATCTCTCTCCAAGGTGCACTTGACCATTGATGTGAGGATGTATGGCTCTATTGGGCTTCCATTTTCTGGATGATATCAATCAGTTTCTCCCAGTTCGTCACATATGTAAATAAAGTTGGGAGGTGTTTGGAGGATAAAACATCATTGATGCTGTTCAACATCTACCGAATCGCAACTATAAACAGTGCATTTGGCTAAAATGGGAGGATACTTCTAACATTGTACCTGCTCACAATCTCCAATTTGTTCCTGTTCACCGTTTCCATCACCTTCTTCTTTTCCCCAACTCCCGAATATCTCTTTACTATTGTTTCACAAACATTTCAATATAATGTCAGGGAGTCCATTCACCATTATCTAACTTATCCAGAGGCTGCAAGTTCATGAATGTAACCAACCAATCTGCAACTGCTCTCTACCAGTTAAGGGATCAATCTTGAATCTGTTTGAAATGGTTCTGTCTCAGTAAAATGGACTAATGCTGTTCCTCCAGATGCCTCTCCACACTAACTTTCTCCCACTTGTTGAATGCACTAATGTTGGGCTACCCTAGCCTGTAGGTGAATTGCTTAACGGACTTTTCGGTTTGCATCAAGCCGAAAGCAAATTTGACTTCTGCAGAGTCCAAGTCAGATGAATCATGACTCACATCATCTGCATAATACTCCGTTTAGGAAATCTTTGGCCCAGTTAGCTAGTTTGCTAGCCCTGTGATACGTAATATCTGGAGTTCCATTTAAGGCTGGAATCGTTCGATTGGGATTTAACTGGGTGGGCTCCCTGCTGTGCTGGCTGGGAATTCAGGTGGAGGAGTGCAGCTGGTAGATCTTTGTGGATTTGCTGGATTGTTTAGCAGCAGTCTTAGGTGCACTCATGGCACCTGGAAATAATAGCCCATGACCTAAATATGGTGTAGTGGGGAACAATTGAAACCTGCCATAACCACTTTGGTGGAGGTCGTATCCATGCCATAGCATACCATGATATGGAATTCCTTGGCTTATACTGGTGCAAGATTGCAAACTGTGTGCCATGTTAAATGGAGATTTGTGATACAACTGAGAAGAGTCTGGAAATGGATACTGTGAAGAAGGGTAATCATACCCATATAGTGGATGATATTGATTGGTTTATTTCACAAACCAACTATTATTGCCAGTGGCAGTTCCTGAACGACTATCTAGCAATTCCGAAATGCTCTCATTGCTTTGTTGGAAGCGCAGTAGACCACCCACTGGAGCCATACTGACTGTTCAAAGTGGAGATTAGGTTCTCAAGATGCACTGTGAACCAAAATCATGGTAAACAACTATGGATGCGAGATGTAACATGGCAATAGTTTTCTATAGTTGAGCATAAAGCAGCTCACAGTGACCTTCAGTGGAATGAAGGGTATTATATATCATTTTTTGTTGTTACCGACATCAGCAAATGTATTTTAGTCTCTAGAAGACTCCAGGGGTGTCTGAGAGGATGTGGAGTGTAAACTTAGAAGCATCAATTACAGGAGAGTATCAGACCCTAGGAGGGTATTCCGGCCAGCCTTCAGAGTAACTGGGATCTCTGACAACAGGTACAGGAGTAACTGGGATCTCTGATGACTGATACAGGAGTACGATGGGAGTGATTGTGTTAAGTTTTGGAGCATGTCGGAGCGCCGGAGAGAACTTTGCGTGCACCTGGGAGTGTCACCCAACCTACGTGGGAATCACAATCAAAGTCTGAGATATGCCTGGGTTCTTATGGATATTCATTCGGAGGACTGCAGGCATTCTCTGAGATTCTTTGGATGTTCATAAGCAATTGACTTCCCTCAACAGTGAATATGATCTATGGTTTATTGTTCATTATCACCTCTGAATCATACTAGCTGTCATCTTCTTTAACATTGTATATTGTGACTGGCTACATTAAGGAAACAAAAGAACAAGGCGAGCGATTCAAATATAAACTCAGGTACACCGAAACAATAACCCAACTAAGCGATCAAAAAATATTTATCAAAGATGGTGTCGATGTCATCCACTCCATCTCCCATCTCATCAGGGCCAATGAAAGCAGGAACACACAATTCATCAATGGCACAAAGAAGCTTGAGGCGCTTCTTGTATTGCTGATTATTCGTTCCTGGCGAATAGATGAAATGGAATTCCAAAGTCGTTTGGCTCGATTTGTGATATCCAATACAGGTGTAATGAGATGTTAGCTAGCTGAAAACCTAAATGGGGGTATGTGAGGCAATATGATACATTCAGATGAAAAGTGGAAACAACAACCAGGGGAATAGAGGAGTGCCAGATGGGGAGGGTTGTGTGGAAAAGAGGAGTACCACAAAAGGTGTTGGAGAAGTACGGAATAAAAAAGAAGAGGGTCAAGTTTAAGCTGAGGAGCGCAGAAAAAGAAGGGGTTAAGGAGTGCGGAATGAAACTGAGAAGCGTCGAAAGAGGAGGTTGGAGGAGTGCGGAATGAAATTGAGGAGCGCCGAAAGTGGGTGGGTTAAGGAGTGCGCAATGAAATAGAGGAGAGCCAATCGAGGCAGCAGAGCACCGATGGGATTGAGGAGTGCTTATCACAGAGGAGGAGTGCCGAAAAAAGGTGTGGTAAGGAGTGTAGAATGCATCATAGGAGTGCCGGTGGAAATTGAAGAGCTTCCATCCCAGGCTGAGAAGTACAGATAGGGGGGTCCAGAGTGCGGAATGGGATAGGGGAGCGCTGAGAGGTAGAATTGATTGCAGAATGAAATAGAAGAGATCTAATCTAGGCTGAGAAGCTCTGACAAGGATTGAGGAGCGCCTATTCTACTGGAGTTGCACTGCAGGGGGGGAGGGGGGCGGAGGTGTGATGTAGCCGCTGATGTGTGATTGATTGTATAGTAGCTTCTAGAGTAAAATTGATCACAAGAGATGGGCCAAATGTACCTCAATATTCATCTGGAGAAGACATAATCATGGCCTGCTTTTCACTGGCGTATTCAGACAGCGCACAATGAATAGCTGCGGCTGCCAGTGCTGAAGTCTTAGAAGCAAGAGGTTGGAAATAGTGTGATGTTGTTGGCTGGCGCCCCAAGCTATTGGCTGTGAAGAAAAATTGGTGGTAAATGGGATCAAGCACTTCCGTTCGTGTGAACCATGACTTCGTATCATCGACAACCTTGGAGAGGTAAGCATAATCAAACAGGAGCTCCTTCACCTGGATTCGAAGTGCAGTCTCAGACTCCACATCCAACCGGTAAAGATGGACAACAGTTCAACGTGCCCCATCTGCCAACAGTCCTCGAATGGTACTAATCTTCATTTTCAACTATGTATATTTCGGGGGTAGTCAATATCCATAAGTCTGATAGAGGAGTATTAAACAGATTGGAAGATTTACAGCTTCTCGTGTTTGTGGATCTATTTTGAGAGATGGACCACCGGGCAATTGAGATACAGATGGTGTACCTACAGGTGCACCTGCTAATGCCCGCTGATGATCCTGGGTTTCAATCGCTAGTTTCCAAGCTTCTTCAATCATCGAATACTTGTCATTGGATAATATTGGCCAAGGAGTCTTCGTGAATACAATTGCCTCCATAAACCTTTTCCCTACCTCAAAAGTAGCTTTTGGTGTTGGTGAACGTTCTGATCACTACTGGCCTGGGGTTGTGGAATATTCTGGTCTCCAATAAACAGGTTGAGGAGAACCAGTGCCTGGGTGGATGGTGCACAGTCAGACTGGGGAAAATGTGTTAAGGAGGGATGACTTTTGGTGTTTGAATAGTGGTGGTGCCATTGCCGCAGGTAGATTTCGGGAATGTTGAAGCAGAGGGCGTGCAATGACAGTATCGGCACGGCTCCGTGTCATTGGCAGTGGAACCGTTATAGTGCATATTGACTTCTCCCGGTGCGCCTGACCTAGATGAAGGACCTCCTGTTGATGATCCCAATCATCTTCTTCGATGCCGGATGATAAGGTGCACTTTCCGGTGTCCTCAATGTCGTCATCACCAATCTCCTGATCGGTCTCGTCATCCTGATTCATTAATGAATGCGGCAATATTAGTCATCCGCAATACGATGTATGAAGGCAGATAATTGGAAAGCAAACATTTGATGGACTATAAAGATGGGATGCTTTCTTGAAACCGAGTGCTCTCTCTAGGTGTGCTTCTTGATTCTTCTGTAAATAGTGATTCCTCACCTGGCTGGGCGTAGGATCTATTTGCTGTAACAAAGATCCAAAGTTGGAGAACGTGGCAGAGAGTGTAAAAGTAGGAAATATAACATTAAGTGCAATACAATAACCCGATAAATGGTGCAAGAATTTGCACAGAGTCAAGGAGGATGGAATTCGAGGCGCACCTTGAAAGGGTTCTGGAGAGATGACTTCGATGGTTCATATTCATATGCAGTACAGCAGTCCATGTTGCGATTTCGGATATTGTCAGGTGCGCCGGAATAGATGTATTCATATTGCCGAATGTTAGCAACTTTTATGAACAACACTGTGTACAGATGCAAGAATTGGAGGTTGGCTAAAACCAACACACATCGAGAATAGAACCAGACGCACCGGAAGATATCTTGCGACATCAACTAACTCTTGATCCTAGCTACAAATTGAGCAGTGAGAACCTGAATGAAAACATGAGCCCCTGCATATAACTCCTCTAAACATAGTCATTATGCATGACAGTTTGAGCATTTGCACTGACCATATAGCATAGCAATTGGTGCAGCATTGAGAATCTGCGGAACTCGATAGATTTGGTTGGAACCTTGTGGGTGACGGCTGAGTTGGAAAGGTTCATACTGGAGTTTGTTATCGAACGAGGAGAAACATGAACATCCATATGTGGTATATCTACCAGAATGACACATGTATATTCACGATGATCTATTGTATTAGAAGGCTGCAGCTAAGTTAGTGGTCAATAAGGCAATATCATAAGCATAACTTCCCTTTCATGCGTTCATCTGGGCCGTGTCTGCAGCATAGCTTTCACATCAATGTTGGAGTAGTTAAGGGAAGAGGGAGAGAATTTGGTACTCAAAGGAGAGATACAGGCGTAGAGAAAGAATGGTAATGTACAATGGATGATTCAGCGGTAATTTTATTGATTCAAGCACTCCTCAATGCCAAGATTGCTAACAAATGGGTCATAAATTCTCACTCACATTCTGATTTTGCGCATAATATCTAGCAAATCACACACCGTTAAATCATACACCGTTAGATCACACACTGTTAAATCTCACACCGTTAAATCACACATTCATTATGAATCTCACAACTACAATGTTGACTTAAAATAAATATTGGGGTTGAAAGCTATATTCTACAATGGTATGAATGTATAGTGAGACGTCATGTCACAGCGGGCAGAGAAATGATGGTTGCATGCATGCACTTTTGGGGAATTGAGGTGCACTGAAGTTGAAATTGTTATGCTTGGATTGAATCGCTGAGGATTGAAGGCTTGGCATACTCTGACAGTGAATTGCACACTTCGTAGCTGTCTTCTCATAACTCGAGCTGTCAAGATTCTCTCTCTCAGAGCTTCTCTCGATGCAATTTGGTCCACAAAATCTATTTTTGAATAGGTGTTTTGGCGGCCCAAACATACATTTAGTTAGAATACAGTTAAGTCTTGATTCAAAGATTTGAGGACTTAGGACTATTTGAGTAGGTGCGGTACATGGGTGAGCGAGAGTTGCCGGCCATCTTGCAGAGTTGCTGAGCAGAATCAGTCTTTTGAGATTCTCACTCTTAAGCTTCCACAGCTCTTTTGACAGAGCCCGAAATTGTAGAAGCTATTTTAGGAGTTGGAAGCATTGGTCCAAACATACTACTTAGTCAATATTGAGTTAAATGGGGTTACTAATTGGCCGGGCTTGTGCATTTATGATATAGTTGCGCAGTGGCAACCGTCCTCCAACGGACAGTTGACACGGAGCTGACAGTCCAAGGCATGTTAGCGGCAGCCTTCAACATACTGATCAAGTATAGGTTCATATCTCAGCAGGCGCGGAGCGGGATGAACTGCCTGCACCTGATGGTGAAGTGTCTTGATAGGTCTGTGTGCACTGGGTCCACTGATTCAAAGTCAAAGAAAACATGATGAGAATGAAGCAAACTAAAATATAGGAATTGCACTACGTACTACAAGTATATGCACTTTGGTGGTTTATTTGTTGCTCTTGAGGCGTACCTGGGCTGGAATGATGACATCCATAATGACTCGCAGCTTGTCAAAGTTGGCTTCATACATATGCAAGAAGCTCATTCTGGACAGGATTGAAGTTCTCAGTTGTGAATGATCCTCAATCATAGGCCAGGAAAACACCGGCAGCAAAAGCGGCATTTGAGCCAAGAATACCCGAGCTGTGTCTCAGCTTCCGACTCTCTGGGACGCTGATCAGAGGTGTGCCAGAACTTCAATGATATGCCCGCAAAAGCTGTGGGTTTGCCATGAATAAGTGAGCCTATGTCTTATATTTTGACTCAAGTACTCAATATTGCCTAGTCTGTTCTAATTGCCAAATGGGATGGGCGAATATGCAGTGCTGGATGTGTCACGAAGATATGCCCAGGATTCTCCGGTGTACCTGAACTTCGATCATATGGGTGCAAAAGCTCCCGCTTTGCAACAAATAAGCAAGCCATGTCTCATACTTAGACATAAGTACTTGAATATCACCCAGACTGTCCTATTCCTAAATGTGATTGGCAGATATGCAGTGCTTGATCTGTCATAACAAATCATATGACATTTGCCGAAGAGACTCCAGTACACCTGAAAGTGAATGAACTTTGCTTTTTCATTCAAAATAGGTATGTGGCTTCAGGCTTCAGGTGCACTTCAAATTCACAACTGACGATTAATTGATGCTCTTTGCTGCATCATTCTCACAATTCGACTCGTGCGATTTATCATGCAATAGGTCAGCCGGAGCATCTTTATATGTCGCATATCAATTCACTTCATCTCATATAGTCATTAATAATAGACAAGAACGCCAATAAAATCCCACTCTAGCCATTTCTTATTCAAGATACAACAATACCAACATCACAACATTGATTCGCTTCAACATTGAAGAGAGAAAGATTCATCTCTCCAGTATAGTGTCCCTTACAAACGACCTTTTTGACTATTTGTATCAGTTAAGAAGATTATGTTGCTTGAATGTCTAAAGAGGCATACCTTGATGAAGCGTCTAACACTCTAAGATTAATGGTTCATCAGACTGCAATGTGTCTGCATTCTCTGTCAGCTGCTTGGTATATTCCTCACGAGCATCCAGAATCTGGTATATCATCGACTTCATGATGTTAGGTCCACTCATGAAGCCATGCAGGACTCTCATTTTCGCAACTCGACAGTGTTGGTGGAGATCACTTGCAGGGTTATGGTAGCCACCATGATCTGTATTCAGTAACTTTATGTGTGTGGTACTCGGTTTTGCCCTAGCCAGACAACTCGTGGAAATGCCTGCTGCTGATAATTCAATACCCAAAATTTCTGAGTTATTACTGCATAATTTGCAGCTGTAAGATTTAGGCCTGTACCACCCACTTTGGGTGTGGTTATGAATATAGAGGGATTTTGTGAATCCTGGAATCTGAGCTGCATTTCTGTGCATTTATCATTGCCCATCTTGGCATACATGTGGAATATATTCACATTATCCGCAAAAAACATCATTAGCCACCACTTCGAATGACGAACTTGGCCAGGAAGAGGACAAAATAGCACTGCCTTTTGTGGAGGAGGTGCACTGGGCGGTGCATTTATGTTTCTCTCTTCTGGAAGAAGCATCTCTCTTGATGCGTCGTCTTGGTCAGATTCGGGATACTCTGCAGGTTCCTTGACAAGCATTGGCAAAAATGTCTCTCTCAGCCAACAGAAAATTGGAGATTCCACCCAAGTATCGAGTGGCAGTTCATCGTGCCATTGTGCAGAAACATCGTTGCGATCCTCGGTGTCTCCCAACACTAACGAGAAACATGCTGGCCGCCATGTATGAACCCTCCATGCTCCAGAATCACCCTGCGAAGTGTACCTCTCCACTAGGGTCTTCAGATGTGGTTGCTCTTCCTCAGTCCACTCGAGATCAATGAGGTGTGCATTCTTCATTGGTATCCGGACGAGTAATTTTCCATTGGTGAGTTTCAATTCTGACCACTGCCTGATTGTGCATGGCTTTGCAATCTGAATCATCCCGTGCGCCACATCCTGTTGAGCTTCTTCATCTTTGGTCTGGATAGCATGCATCAAACTCTTCACAGCGGAATACAATGCCTCAGCACCATGCTTTTCCATCACAGTATCATCCTCTGGATATTCAGGCGCACCTGAAAACAGCCACATGGTCTGAAAACACCAGTCATTGAGTGAATGGAATCCCAGTGTAGCTGTGACTTGAAGTTTGAATCCAATTTCCGCATTCATCGCAATTTGCCAGCCCACACTGGTTTTCAGTCTTATATGGATGGGACTCATCAAAAATACCAAAACTCCATGCACAGTAGGGGAGTTGGCCGTTACTTGATGGTTTTGCTCTGGATGTTAAGGTATCATACGAAACAAGGTGGATAATCCATTGGTTTTCGGGCTCGTCAACACTGGTGTTCAGATCCTTGTGGGTCAGATTCGCATTTTCGGTGTGCAATAAGTTGACGAGTTTCAAATCGGTTCCATGTGTCATCTCATCGATAACACTTTTCAAGGTCTCAGCCACTCCGGGCATTGTTACCACCAGGATTGGTTCAAGGGATGAGATCTGTGCTGGATGCCCATGGGGTGGTGTTGACAGGATTTCCAACAGGCGGCGGGGCACAGAATTCAATCTCTGGAGCAGATACAGCTCCTGTTCTTCACTCACAATGCCAGGAAAGTCGTTGTGCGACAAAATCACCTACTCTTCAAAGGTATTCCCCCATAAACTGTACAGTGGCAACCACATTACAACTTTCTCAGTCACCAATTTGCAAAGCATTGCCACTGCCACCGAGGTGAAAGTCTTTCCAAGACCCATTTCATCTGCCACCAGTGCTCCTGGCATATCAGCATCGCAAACTCATCTCCTCACGATGAACCAGATGTCCCAAACCTGTTGAGCCAAAAGCTTAGTTCCGGACAGGCCTGGAATTGAATACTTGCGGCCTGGAACACGGTCATCTGGTGATTGCCAAATAGGACGCGCCTTCAGCATCCTGACTGCTTAATCAAGACACTCGTGTTCAAATATGTTGTTGACTGTATTGAGAACCGTATTCAATACTGAGCTTGTATTTTCTGGATGAAAAACCTCCTCACCATCCCCCACTTGCTCCTGAACTTCCCTTGCACTTTTGTCTGTGTTATTGTCGTCCTCAATGATCTCTTTCAGATGCTCGGACGTAAGCTGGGTAGATAAGCTCATATTCCGGCACTCCTGAAATTCATCTCAATGTTAGGTATTTCACAGAGAAGCAACCATTTGAATGAATACCTGTGAATGGAATATAATCAATTCTATACTTTGAATCAGAACTTACATTAATACAAGTATCATTCTCTTGCCCAGCATCCTCCTCTCCCTCCTGTTCTCTCTCTACTCCACCCTCTTCAGAACCTTCCAAAGTCTATGTATAATGATATGCAGTTGGTCACGTCTAGTGTTGACACAGCTAGCGCGATTACCTTTCTCGGCCTAATTACGTGTTCGGCAATCTCCTTCCCTGTAGCTCTCATCACTTCTACCAAAAATATCTTCACATTATGTCCAAGTTTCAACTTGAAAGTATTTGAAATGCAACAGTTGTACGAAATCTGGCCATATATGGGGTCATTGATCAGTTGCCTGTGTTTGTATAATCCCATATACTCTTCTTCCAATTCGACCTGCTGTGAGGTGCACTTGAACCTTGATGTGAGAATGTATGGCTCTTTCAGGCCGCGGTTTTTGTCGATGGAATCAACCAACTCCTCCCAGTGCCACAGATCTGTATACGAGGCTTGGTGTTGTTTGGGGGCTAGAAACATATTCTTGCCATTCAACGCCCAGTGAATCATAACCGTGAATGTTGAATTTGGCAACTCTGGGAGGTTACTTCTCGGCTTTTTGCCCGCTCGCTGTCCCAAATTCGTCGCCGGTCGCTTGTTTCCTCCCCTTCCTGTTTTCCTTGCCTCTCAAATTTCGCTTGCCCATTTCTTCAAATTCATCTCCACCCACTGCCGGCAAATCCATTCAGCAATATCTAAATTAACCGATGGCAGCCAGCTCTCGAATGTCACCAAAAAATCTGCGACCACCCTCTCCCAGTGCAGGAGTCCATCTTGAACTTGATTCAAACAGTTATGCCCCCGGATAATGGACTGATGCTTCTTCTCGAGAAACCCCGCCACCCATACGTTCTTCCACTTGTTGAATGCACTACAGTTGGGCTGCCCCGTCCTTTTGGCAAATTACTTCAAGGAGAATTCCGTTTGCTTCAAGCTAATTCAGGGTTTGCCTTCTGCACCCCCAGAGTCTGACGAATCATAACTCTTATCAGCTGCTTCATATTTATCATATGACATCTCGGGCAATGGGGACAAGTCCGCAATCCCTACGACATCTATTTTCCACGGTTCCGCTGGCGGCTGGAATCTTTTCGTCGGGAGGCTTTTGCGGTGTCTTCTGGCCATGCCAGCAGGAGGTTGAGGTGAAGGAGTGAAGCTGGCAGATGTCGGCTGATTAAGTGGATGATTCTCCGGCGGTGCTGGAGGCACTCTCGGTGCACCTGGAGATGCAGGCCCATGTGCTGGGAACAGCGGAGGGGGGAACATTTGAGGCCCGCCATAACCACCCTGGTGCAGGTCATATCTTTGCCACGGTGGCCTATAACTTGGATATCCTTGGCTTGCACTGCTAGTAGGTTGCAAACTGTGTGTCATGTTGAATGGAGACTGGTGATGAAACTGCGGAGCGCCTGGAAATGGCTGCTGTGAAGGAGGGTAACCATACCCTTGTGGCGGATGATATTGATTGGTGTCTTTCCCAAATTGACTGTCTTTGCGAATTGCATGTCGTGAACTTTTATCCGGTAATTCTGAATTGCCATCACCACGTTGTTGTAATCCAAATAAGCCACAAGGTGGAGCGATATTCACTGTCTTTGGTGGAGATCAATTTGTCAACATACTCTGTTGAACAATGATAGTGGTAAACTACTATAGATGCAAAATGAGATATAGAATCAATCGGAGTATGGTGGAGAATATTGCAGGTAGCAGTGACCTTCGGCGGAATGAAGGGCTTTTTATATCCTATTCTGTTGTCACGATCTGTGGTGTTTCACTACACCTTTGATCCATGAAATCAACCAGGCCTTGAGAAAAAGAAACCTTAATCACATACATCCCATCTTTCTTTATTATATGCTCGAATACATATACTAGGATATTGGATAGGTGCTTACCTTCGTACACATCGATGACTTTACAGGTCATTGAAGGGATATGATATGATATCTCCAGGAACCCAACAAGAACTATATCCAGTATGAAAGTTCGCACAACTAGGGATACTGCACATAAGTTGTGCATGTAAGACCTTGCAACCTCATTCAATAGAAGGCCTGTGAGTTGAGCAACAACAGTAATTGCTTCCTATTGAGCTCCTTGTCTATACATCTTGGTTCTCCTCATGATCCACGCTCCAGTCAAGGATCATTACTAAAGCAAACATTTTATCAGCCTTATCAGTTCTTGATGATCAATGCCCGGACATCCAGCTAGCTAGGAAACTCACCTATTCATTGTATTATGACAATCTACCTTCATTATCAGCTGCTTGGAGGCTCGAGCCTAGGCACAACTCACAATGACGTAGTATAAGGCCCCATTGTGGTGATTGCAGTGATGACAAAAGAAACCTTCCCCCTGCATTTGGCGGGGTGCGATGCGGCTGTGAATGTGTTACTCTAACCTGAGTTAGCTCGCTTTCAAAGCAATATTGCTGAGGCTCTATATCACCCTCTGAAGCATCATTGAGATTCATCCGAATACGTGTTCAGTAACCATTTCTCAAATATGGTCAACACTCGCCAGAAACATGTCAAGTGCTTTATTTGCAGAAGCAAATTATTTGACCAGAAACGACTCGAGGCTCACTTTCAACAATATCACCCAAAATTGATGAATGAAGGGGTAATACCTGATGTGATTTTACCACACGCAGGCTGGGATTGACCCGAGCCATCTTGGTTTGACTTCAGTCGGTGCACCTGAATGGCCATCGATGAGCTTAGTCAACTAATTCATTCACCCATAGACAATGTACCTGGTGCACCACCATCTGAAGATACTCACGATGAGGAAATGATAAACCCCCAGAAGCCTGATCGGACTTGTACCGTTGATCCAGCAAAGATGAGGGATCATAGGCAGGTAGTTGGAGTGGAAAATGCGGCGGGGAAAGCATATGGCAAAGCAACTGGATTGCACAACAAGCATCGCAAGTACTCAGAACAATGAAATCCATGGCATCCTTTTCAGTCAGCACACAACTATCAACAGGCTCCATCACTTAGCCAGCAAACAAAAACCTGCATAGATCAACATCTGAGGCCTGAACTGGACAACTTCAACATCGAATCATTTCAATCAGCAGATGCTCTATGAAAGCTCCTGTCTAGACTCAATTTCGGGCTCGGCAATGATAGTTGGATTGAAGATCATTCGCACATCTTTGGAACATTATACTACAGGGATATTTTCAAATGTGTACAGTTCCTTTTGGCACATTTCTCATTTCACATCCAGCTCAATTTTGAGCCGGTGCGCCTTCCAGACTCGGAAAGTCGCCGAATATACAGCGAGATGAACACAGGCGATTTGTGGTGGGATACACAAGATCATCTTCCTGCTGGAGCGAGAATTGTGCCAGTCATTTGTGCATCCGACAGGACCCACCTGACTAATTTTCCGGGCGATCAGCATTCCTGGCCATTGTATGTCAGGATCGGAAATATTGGAAAAGATATCCGCTGTACACCTAAAAAGCACGCCTGGATTGTTGTTGGGCTGATGCCCTGACTTCCAAAAGGTGCCAAAAATACTGACGAGGCATGGCATTCTGCAGTTGGAACAGTGCTGTCCCCACTCCGGATTGTTGACTTCACTGGCCCTGGCTTGAAATGAGATTGTGCCGATGGATTCCAGAGACAATGTTATCATCTTTTGGCTGCCTGGGTCGGGGATTATCCAGAAGAAGTCATGGTTGCTCTAGTCTCATATGGCTCATGCCTGATGTGTGAAATTCCTAAAGGTGCGCCAATGTGGCATTCAGCTTTTCAACCACTTGATAACCCACAAGATCAGCATGTTTACTTGGAGCCTCTGGATGAACCTAATATCAATGTTCTGCACACTCTTGATGTTCATCCAATCTGCAACCAGTTCTGGCAATACCCTCTCTGCAATGTCTATCTCCTTTGGCAGCCTGATGAATTGCATCAGCTGCTCCTGGGTTTAGTTAAAGACTTATTGCACTGCCTGCTCAAATACCTGAAAGCTAGAAATGTCAAGGATCAATTTGACAATCGATTCACATCAGTACCACAATATCCAAGCCTCCAGCGATTCTCTGAACCATTCCAGTTGATGAAAAGTGGCTCCTGGCAGGGAACCGCAATCCGGGGCATGATCAGAACCATGGCAGCGAATTGCTCTCCAATTCATGACTGCGTCCAGTATGCCGGGAAAACTGCAGTGGAAACAGCCTCTGATGAAATGGTGATGGGAGCAGTGCGGGCTTTATGTGAATTCTCTCTACTTGTCAGCCAACAAAATCACTCTGATCTATCCCTTGCAGCACTAGGCGATGCACTGAAGCGATGTTACAAGAAAAAGGGTGCCTTTCGAAATGAGAAAATGACGAAGTCTGCCAAGCCCAAAGTGGATGAACTGTTGGGAAGAGAATCCCATGATTTACGAGAACACAAGATTCATAAAAACCGTACTGCAATGGAGGTTCAGCTGTATGGGGCTGAAAAGGTTACTACATCAAAATGAAGGCAATTTCAGGTGTGCCTGAATTGAGCCCGACAAGCGGCAACCATTTGGTCAGATCCTGATTGGCAGAGGGCAATCGAGCGATTGGAGCGCAAAATCCATCTGGTGACACCTGATAAATGCAAGCTTGTCGATAAATTATTCCAACATCATGAGCGACAACTTTTGCAGGAAGTCGGGACCAAGACAACCGGTCCCAGAAGCATATTCGGCAAAAAACTTTCTCAAATGAAGACTGCTGCAGAATACCAGGCTTACAGGGCGGTAAACATGACCGCTGACAAGCGTGTGTAATTTCAGGTCTGTCTATCCGATGCTGAGATTGAAGCCACCACCTGGAGTATCGCAGATACAGACCGCGTTGTGAATCAGCTCGAGAGAGAGATTTATGGTATCACTTCGAAAGAGCAGATGTGGTTCACGAAGAAATTCTCCCTCCGCTTGGTTGAGTTTGATGCTTGGTGGCAGTCAATCAGCATTCAGGAGCTCTGGGAAACCATCGAACAATGTGTAACCTATTTTGGATATCACAAGATACATCTTGCAAGCCATATATCAGAGTCAATATGGCGAATAGGTTTCTGCGACAATTTCACCACCAATATTTCTGAACGGCTACTTATCAGCAATGTGAATGAGGTATATCGATCTACCAACAAAGTCAATTACATTCAACAGATGCTCAAGCACAATGACCGGTGTACCGGTCTTGACAATATGGACGAGACACTGTCATATGTTGCCCTCCAAGGCTGGTACAATATGATCCCTGCCAAGGTTTTCAACCTACTAACAGCTGCCGATAAACGGCAAAATACACGCCGAGCCCATCTTTAACGCCTCCATCATTGTCAGAGAGAGCCATTTTCTTGCCCGATATCACAACTGGTACATCATTTGAGAGAAACTGATGTCCGCGGGGTGTGCTGAAGAATCAAATTACCCTCACTCAGAGATGCGTCAGTACATTTCGGAATTCCCAACTTCGGACAGCTATTTTGTACCCAAATTGAAGACTATTGGGGACATGAAGTCAGTGGACTGGTGCTGAGATAGGATCAGAATGTACTCATAGACAGTGTATTTATTAAACTTCATAATGGGCTGTTGGACTACCGTCAACCATTTCACTACCCTACATCAGTCGAGCATCTGGGACTTGATTGTAAGGTAGAGTGTACGGATGCCAACCAAGGGATCATGCCTGAATCATATAACATCTGGGTCCAATATACGGACAGTGACCTCGATAACACTTTCCAAGGCCGAGTTCCTTCTTTTCCTGTATTATACTTCAGGTGGACTCCACCGAATCAGATCCTCCAATTTCAGGAGTGCGTGGCTGCAGGAAAATGGATATCCACCTTCTCTACAAGGTGCAAGAAGACCAAACAATGCATATTACGTCCTCAACCTCAAGAATATGTGGTGGTGATTCCAACAAAGTACAAAGATCCGCATGGTTGGGATGATTGTGTTGACGGGTTCATCAGGGTTGTCAAACAGAGTGATAAGATGCATATTGTACCTGTCGGAGCAATTGTTGGACCTGCACATTTGGTGTGAGAGAATACTGCTGCATCAGCTAGAATCGATAGCATATTGCTTGTAAATAATCCTGTGGATTTAGATCCCAACTGGACTGTGTATTAAAGTTACAATGTCTGAATCAAGGTGTGGAGAAGATAGTTAATTGACTTGTACTATTTGTTATAAACAAAATAATAATCACTCCTGCAGAGTATGGCTCCAGGTTTGAGGTGCACTGGAATACTCCCGGAGATTATGGCTACAGGTTTGAGGTGCACCGGCATACTCTCGGAGACGTGGCCAATACTCCCAATAGCTCTGAAATTTGCACATCCTAATAGTTTGATTTGGAAGCATTTTGAAGACAACTATAAACTCTTCAGGATATTCTTCGATTCTGTTCCACTAATTCCCGAGTATTCAGCAGCCCCGCTGAAGTTGTCTCGGAGCACCTGAGAGCATATCGCTTTGCATTCAGCCTATTTGGGAGCATCTGGGATCATCTGGAAGGATCAGTGTGGCTATTCAGAGTTGCTGAGTTGTTCGGTTATGACTTTCAAACCACTTTACATTTTGCTGATGAAGTGTTGTGTTTCACTAGACCTTTGATTCATAAAACCAACCCAGCTGAGAAACAGACACTTTGCTACAAATATCCCACCTTTCTTTCATATATGCTCGAATTGATATACTATGACACTGCATTTGTACTCACCTCTGTATGGGTTCTTGCACTCTCTACGTCATATAAGGCACACAATGTGATATTTGCAGGAACTTAACTGGAATGAAATTCGGAATGAAAGCTACCACAACTTGGGATGTGATACCCAAGTTGTATATTGACGATCCTGGAACAGCATTCAATACGAGACCTGTGAATAATGCAGCAACTGTTAACGATTCTTTTTGAACTCCTTGTCTAAACATCATTGTTCACCTCAGTATCTGGGTTCTAGTCACAGATTATTGCTTTTGCCGACATCCTCTCAGTGTAACAGTCATCGCTAATCATTATGTAGGGAAACCCCTGACTCTGATAAACTCTTCATTGAATTAAGATGATCCAGTTTTGTAATCAGCTGTGTGGGAGCACTAGTGTAGTTGTAGTTCACAATGTTGGAAGAACATATATAAGGGCATTTGTGATGATTGCATGATGCGATCGATAAATATGAATCAACACCAGATTCAAGCAATGACAAAAGACACCTTCACTTCTCTGTTGACGAGGTGCAGTACATGACGTAAGTGATTGTTGTGTGGGGTATGATATGCATATTGTTCATTATGATGAATTCTGATCCAAAGTTGAGTATATTTTAACCCTCCCGGGTATTTTGGTGGGGTGCAATGTGGCTGTGTATGTGATATGGTTACCTGCATTATTCTACTTAAAAATCAGCATTTCTGAGGCTCTACATCACCACCTGGAGCTTCATAGATCATCATCCAAATCAGTATTCACTGACCACTTCTCAAGTATGATGAACACTTGCCAGACACATGGTGAGTACTGACTCTTCAAAGCCCAATGAGATGATGGGAACCAATTTGGGGCTCTCTATGAACAATATCACTCAAGATTTGACAATGAAGGGCAATTAGTTGATGAGATGTTACCAGCTGCAGTCTAGAGTCAACCTGCACCATGACAGTTTGACTTCAGTCAGAGTACCTGGTTGGCCATCAATCATGTAGTCAAGTAATGATCTTCATATACACAATGTATGTATCACACTACCAGCTGAAGCTACTCCAGGCAAATAAACAATAGACCCCTGTACACCTCATCTGACATGTACCCCTGATCCATTACTGTCAAAGATTCGTGGGTAGGTAGTTGGAGTGGAAAATGGCTGGTGGCAAGCATATGGCAAAGCAACTGGATTATACAACAAGCATTGCAAGTACTTAGAATAATTGAATCCATGGAATCCATTTTGGTCAATACACGACTTTCATCAGATTCAATCATTTACGCAGCACAGAAAATAGTTGACAGATCAGTTTCTGATGTGTGGGCTGGACAACTTCCAAGCCAAAGCATTTCAATCAGCAGAATTCTTGAGCAGACTTCTTTCCAAATACGATTTGGGGCTTAGTAATGATAGTTGGATTGATGATCATGGACATATATGCAGAACATTACACAACCAGGATATTTTGAACAATATTCGGCCTCTTTTGACATATTACTCATTTTGGATGCACTTTGATTTGAGGTCAGTATACTTCCCAGAGGTGAAAAATGACTAAGTGTACAGCAAGATGAACTCGGCCAAATAGTGGTGGAATTCTAAAAATTGGCATCCAGCCAAAATGATGATTATACCAGTCATTTGTAGATTTGACAAAACTCAATTGATCCATTATTTGAGCACTCAGTATATCTGACGACTGTATCTCACAACAGGGAACAAACAAAAATATATGCACCACACTTTTACAAAGCACACATGGATGCTCGTTGGGCTGATCCTCTGATATCAAAACAGTGTCATACATCCTATTATTGCATGGCATTGTGTGGTTGGAACTGTGCTGTGCACACAGAGGAATCTTAGCAGAACTGGATCTAGCTTGAAATGTAATTGTGCTGATGGATTCCAGAGAGAATGTTATTCTCTGTTGACTGCCTGGGTTGGGGAGGATCCTGATCACCACATGGGTGCTCAAGTCTCAAACAGTGCATGTCTGATACATGAAATATCCAAAGGTGCACTGATGGGGTATTCTACCTTTTGACAACTCAACAACTGAAGAGATCAGCATGTTAACTTGGAGGTTCTGAACTAAACTTGTACTGATGTAGTACACGCTTTTGGTGTTTACCCAACCAGTAACCAGTTATGGCAATACCCTCTCTGCAATGTCTATCGGCTTTGGCAGCCGGATGAATTGCATCAGCTGCTTCTGGATTCTGTTGAGCTGATTGGAAGTCTGCATATCACTATGCGAAGGACTATAATGTAACATGGCTTATTTGTAGTTACAGCCATTAGTCATCGATCAACCTTATGTCGATGTGACATGTCTTGTTACAAGATACAATATACACCTTCACATACGCCTGCACATACTCGACTAATAGAGCACACACCATGGTGCAACAAGTTTTCAGCCATTTCATGTGGAAGGGAACAAACAATCAGCACTGCCACCGTCGTTTGTCAAGAAGAGATCATGGTCACAGAGAGGCGTCTCCACAAGCTAAGCAATGACTTTGTATTCCGTAGGGTTTTTGACAGTGGCCGCAGGACGTCTCCCATAGAGTCTGAGAGACTACAACTACGGATGATTGCGAGACTATATTTAGATTTTGTGAGATGAGTTTGAAGACGATCACAATCACCAAGTGCAATGGAACAAACAATATACAACGAGCAAACGAGATGGCCCTACTTCTCATGCAGATGCAACTGTATGGTATCCTCAAAGGATACAAAGACAAGCCGGAAGAGCCAGCAGCTAACGCAACCGCTACAGAGACGACCGCCTTCAAAGACTGGATAAATCGCAATGGGGTTGCCAGATCGACTATCCTGCTCGGCATGGAACCGAGGACACAAACTGAATTTACAGTTGTCCACGATACGAAGACGCTTTCGGACACACTAGCATCATCCTACCCGTCATAGCTGATGCTCAGTGTCTTCAAGATTAGGAAAGATCTTTCAAACATCAAGCAACAGGACTGTGGAGATGTCACTAATCAGGCATCGCAGATCAATTGGAAAATCAAGGATGACAATCTCTGCGTAGGACCAATAGCACCATCGACCACTGACACAGATGCTGCCGACACCGATGCGTCTGCCAAGACAATCGCCAGGATCAGTGAGCAGGAACACATCCTCTATCTTCTTTGCAGGATCCCAAGGAACGATGAGTGGAAAAACTTCCTGGAGCTCATGATGGACAAAAACGCCACCATAACCACCACACCTGATGAGATTGTCACCAAGCTCGTCGAAAAGCCAGCTGCAATCAAGAGTGATAATGGGCTCGCTCCAGGCACTCTGCTAATTGCAAAGAAGGGTGGTAAAGGCATCAATGCCGGTAAAAGTGGCAAAAGTCCCAAGAGGGATACAAGAGATAACAAGGGAGACAACAATGGGAAAGTGAAGGATCGGCAGAAGTGCTTTCATTGCCAGCAGAGAGGGCATCTCACCGAGAACTGCTTGAGCAAGCAATGCAGCGATCCTCCAAAGTCTGCCGACACTGGAGCGAAAGCATGAACTTAAGTAACCGCTACTTCAACTCTCACCATGTCAATCATGATCTATTGGATGGTGGCTAGATCAAATGCTTCATCCAGTGATTGTTTCTTCAATTGCGGATGCATGACTTCCATTTCCGGCGGTCAATCAATGTTCATCACCTACACCAAATCACTTCAGAATACTAATGAGGTGACAGGATATACTGGGGTCACATCATTTGCATCCGGATATGGAATTGTTAGGTTGATTTGCCAACTGCCAGATGGAAAGACAGAAATGATCATACTTCAAGAAGTGGTGCATTTGCCAGGATTGTTCAATCTCATCTTACTGTCTCAGATCATGGACAAGGATGTCAAAGTGGAACCGGTGAATCACTACAGTCTCAACCTATACAACCGCCATTAGCAAGCTGAGTGCCACTGCACCTCAGGTCAACGGGCTATTTGTGCTGAATCGAGCTCAGGAGTCCACTGAATACACCAATATCGATGCCAGTTTTCTGCTGGCACTTAACATGACGGGGTATACATCTCAGCACAATGTAGAGAAGCGGATGTTACGGGTCCGCCGCTTGGCACTCATCAGCCTCAAGGTTTGGAGATCCTGCTAACAATCACCGATGCTCCAAGAATGACTGGCAAGTGCAATTGCAAGTGTTGGATCAAATGCCAATCGACGAGAAAATCCTTCACTCTGAACACAACTTCCCATGCCACTGAGCCTCTGCAGCTTGTGCACTCGGACATATGCAGTCTACTGGAAACAGCTATCAGAAGAGATGGATATATGCTGCTCTTCGTCGACGATAGTACAAAGCATAAGTATGAGTACATAGTAAAGTAGAAGTCGGAAGCCCTGGTGAAATTCATAGAATGGAAGGCTCTTAGAGAAAAGAAGTTGGGGAAGCAAGTGAAGCAATTTTGTACAGATGGAGGTGGTGAGTATACCTCCAAGACAGTTGCAGAATTCCTAAAATCAGAAGGGATCTTGAAGGATACAACTACGCCCTACACTCCTCATTCTAATTGAGAGGTCAAAGGGGCAGACCACACGATGATGGAGAGCATACAATGCAGGCTGGACGATGCCGGACTTTCAAAGAAGTACTGGGAATTTGCAGTCTCAGTGGCAGTCTATCTCGAGAAGTGCACTCCAAAGTGATCGGTAGTTGGTACAACTCCATATGAGGCCAGGCATAAGAGGAAACCATTTTGAACCATCCCTGTGGCTTTGGATGCGTGGCTTTCATCCATGTTCCACATGAGAATTGAAAGAAGCTGGCTTACAGAGTCACTCCCGACATACTCGTTGGGTACCACATATCGACTATGCAACCCTTTGTATATGATCCATTTGCCACAACACTGCACTTCTCCCAAGACGTGGTATTCAAAGTAGGACAGCTGTAGGCAGCACCGAATGCTGCTGACGAAGCGATCTTGTATGAGCACTTCTACAGAGATGCCATGTTGGAACACAAACCCATACCCAGCGAGAAGGAATCCGAAACCTCGCACCCAAATGGAGATGGAATTTCTGAACGGCAAATGGAGGAGCCATTAGAAGACAAATCACCTCCGAAGCCAACGAAATAGTTACTACAAATGGCTGGCCTCGAGACGTCACTTGGGGATGCACGGCAGCCACTGGCCGAAGGTAGTCTCCGCAACGGCGATGGCAAATCGGCCGAGTTTGCACAATTGGCTCTCGAAGATAAGAAATTCGAGGATATGATTCCCATCTAGGCTGCAGCTGTTATCTCCAGTAATCACAATTATAAGGATGAGATCGACGATCTGAAGTCTTTCAAAGCAGCAAACAAGTCTTTCCACGCCGAGAAATGAAATATGGCGATGAAAGAAGAGTTAGATGCAAGTGGTCAGCATCAACTACCAGGCAACGTATATACCAACTGCTCGATTGGGGCAAGTTAGGCTTGCACTCGCCATCACCGTGAAGTACAATCCCGAGATCCATCAAGTCCATGTATGCACGGCTTTCTTTAGAGTTGACTTGAAGAGAGAGATCCATGTGGACCCTCCCGGGGGATACTTTCATTTCCTTCAGAATGGGAGCTGATATAATGATGCAAGATAAACTATGACTTCACAGATAATGGCACTCCACTTGAGAAAGTCTCTTTATGGCCTCAGACAGTCTGGGAACAACTGGTATGGCACTTTGAAGGACATCATGATCTCGATTGGATTTGTGGGATTACATTTGGATGGAGGACTGTTTGTACTTGAGAATCAAGGCACAGTCGTTGCAGCAGTCATTCTGTACATCAATGATCTCCTGATCATTGCTAATGATGTTGTACAGTGGCTTGTGCTCGAGTAGTCGAGTGTGCGCGGGTGTATGCAAAGTTGTCTATTGTATCGTGTAACGAGACATGTCGCATCGACATAAGGTCAATTGATGACTAATGGTGCTAACTACAAAAGAGGCAAGTTACATCATAGTCCTTGGCATAGTGATATCCGTACTTCCAATCAGCTCAACACATCTCCAGGACGGCTATCACGTCCGTTTCAAACAAAAAACAGTAAACAAAGGAGAAGAGGAGCCAATCAAACAACGTGGATCTCCTCGAAACAAAGGTGCCCAATCAATTTACTTTCCGACGGCATTCCCGATGCCTTTTCCAGTTGCGATACCATTCCCGCGACCATTTCCGAGCATACCGAGGCCATTTCCCAGGCCATTCCTAATTCCAATCCCGAGGCCATTCCCGAGGCCGTTTCCGAGTCCAATTCCGATCATTCCCATCGCACCACACTGCTTCAAGAAGGCGGGCTTCGGCAATGGCTTTGTGAAGCAGTCGGCGAGCATCTCAGGAGTCGGTACGTAGCTCAAGTCGATCTCTCCATCTCTGGCCATATCTGCAGCAAGATAGTCCTTGGTTGCAATGTGTGCAACTGCAGTTCCGCGGTAGATTCTGTTCTTGATACTCGCAATCAGTGACTGTGAATCGGAGGACACGTACGGGATCGTCGGGATGCCGAGCTCGTTCAAGAGATGCGAGATCTGTGTGAGTCTCATGCAGCCTACTCCAAAGGCATAGTATTCAGCATTGGTTGTGGACTGGGCATTCGACTTCTGCTTTCTCGATCTCCAGTCGACCGCTCCTCCGAAGGTGATGATCAGTCCACTTGTCAATTTATAGTCATCCGGGCATCCAGCATAGTCCGAATTGACATAACATCTAAGTGCGCCATCTCCTTCTCCTCCGAGTCCTCCTCCGAGTGCTCCTCCAAAACGCAGACGCCAGTTCTTTGTGCCGTTGAGGTACGGAAACACGCCCTTGAGAGTTACCATATGCTCATTGCTCGGGTCCAGATTGTACCGGCTGACAACTCCGATGGCATATGCGATATCGGGCCCAGAGGCAATCATCGCGTACATGAGACTTCCGATCATCGATTGGTATATTGTCGGATCGCAGGCTTCTTTGTCGGGCTTCCTCTTGTGAAGCTTCATTGCCATTGGCGTGGCAACTGGCCTGGACTCGTCCATTCTAAACTTCGTCAAGATCGTCCGAATGTAGCTTTGCTGATAGATTTCGATCGTGGGATTCTCCCGATTGCGTTCGATGTTCATGCCGAGATAGAAGGAGACACTCCCGAGATCATGCATCCGGAACCTCTTCCTCATCTGATCCTTGATCTGCCCAATCAAGCCCACGTTAGCAATGATAAGGAGATGATCGACGTACAGAACCACTGCGGCGATGACTATGCTGTGATCCTCCTTGTCATGGAGCACGAACAGTCCTCCGTCGATGCGTGATGCCACGAATCCAATCGAGATCACAAAGTCATTAAATGTGGCCTACCAAACGTGCGAAGACTGTTTCAGGCCATAAAGAGACTTTCTCAAGCGGAGTACCATCTTCCGCGAAGTCTTTGTCAATCTTGGATCGTTGTTTCGGCTCCCTGTTTGGAGGAAACAAAGATATCCTTGCGGCGGGTGCATATAGATCTCTTCCTCCAAGTCAACTCCCAAGAAAGCCGTGCATACGTCCATTAGATGGATCTCGAGATCGTACATGGCGGCGATCGCGAGTGCCAGCCTAACATGGCCTGAGCGAGCAGTTGGTGCATACGTGGCCTGGTAGTCAATGCCTTCAATTTGGTGATTTCCTCCACAGACTAGCCTGGCCTTGAACCGCTGCACATTGCCTGCTCCATCGTGCTTGATCTTGAATACCCAGTGACTTGGCAAAGCCTTTCTCCCTTCCGGAAGCTCCACAAAATCTCCAAAGACTTGATGCTGACCAATTGCATCTAACTCTTCTTTCATCGCCGTATCCCATTTGTCGGTGAGCAGAGACTCGGTTGCTGCTTTGTAAGACTTTGGATCGATCGCATCCTCACAATTGTTGGAGATCGCGACTGCAGCATAGATGGGAATCATATCCTTGAATTCCTCATCTTTGAGAGCCAATTGTGCAGACTCTGCCAACGTATTCTTCCCAGAACGGTTCCGGCGACTGCCTTCAGCTGGCGGCTTCCATGCATCTCCAAGTGACGTCTCAAGGCCAGCCAATTCTCGTGACTTCTTCCTCGGCTTCAGAGGATCCGGAGGTGAGTTGTCGTCCAATGACTCCTCCGTTTGATGTTCGGTTGGTTGCTTCTCTTTGGGTTTGGGTTCCTCGATGACTTCTCTGTAGAAGTGCTCGTTCAAGATTGCTTCGTCTGCAGCGTTCGGTGCTGTGTACCGCTTTCCTTCTCGGAATACCACATATTGCGAGCGGTGAAGCGTCTTGGCCAATGGATTGTATACGAAGTACTGCTTAGTCGATATGCTGTACCCAACGAATATGCCGGGAGTGGCTCTGTAATCCAGCTTCTTTGGTTTCTCTTTCGGAATGTGCACGAAAGCGAAGCATCCGAACACACGGAGATGCTTCAAAGATGGCTCCCTTCCGGATCGATGCCAGACCTCGTACAAAGTCTTACCAACCACGGAGCTTGTCGGAGTGCGGTTCTTGAAATAGACCGCCACCGAGAGTGCAAATGCCCAGTACATCTTCGAAAGTCCGGCATCGTCCAGCATGCAATGTATGCGTTCCATGATCGTGCGGTTCGCCCGTTCGACGACTCCATTAGACTGAGGAGTGTAGGGCGTAGTCGTTTCCTTTAAGATCCGTTCTGATTTTAGGTATTCTGCGAATTTCTTGGAGGTATACCCACCGCCTCAATCAGTACGAAATCACTTCACTTGTTTGCCCGACTCCTTTTCTCTAAGAGCCTTCCATTCTTTGAATTTCTCCAGGACTTTCGACTTGTACTTCAATATGTACTCATCCGTATGACTCGTGGAGTCGTCGATGAAGAGCAGCATATATCGACCTCCTCCGATGGCACTTTTCAGGGGACCGCATATGTCCATGTGCACGAGTTTCAGAGGCTCAGTGGCACGGGAAGTCGTGTTTGGAGTGAAGGGTTTTCTAGTCAATTTGCATTTGATCCAACTCTCGCAATCGGACTTCCCGGTCATCATCGGAGCGTCGGTGATTGTCGGCAAGATCTCCAAGGCCTTGAGACCGACGTGTGCCAGGCGGCGGTGCCATTACATCCGCTTCTCTGCATCGTGCCACAATGCATGCCCAGTCGTCTTAAGTGCCAGCAGGCAGCTGTCGTCGATATCGGTGTATTCGGTCGATTCCTATTCCAGAACGCAATCCAGAACGAAGAGCCCATCGACCTGAGGTGCAGTGGCAATCAACTGGACATGGTGATTGTAGAGGTTGAGACCGTAGTGATTCACCGGTTGGACTTTGACGTCCTTGTCCATGATCTGAGATTGTGAGATGAGATTGAATGACCCCGGCAAATGCACCACTTCTTGAAGTATGATCGTTTCCGTATTTCCATCTGGCAGCTGGCAAGTCAACCTAACACTCCCATATCCGGATGCAAACGATGTGACCCCATTATATCCCTTCACCTTCTTCGTATTCGGAGGATAATCGGTGTAGGTGATGAACATTGATGGACAGCCGGAGATGTGGGTCGTGCATCCGCAATCGATGAACCAATCACTGAATGAAGCATTTGAGCTGGCCACCATCCAATAGTTCTCGATCGAAGTCGTGAGAGTCGAAGTAGTCTCAGTCGATGCTTTTGCTGCAGTGTCAGCAGCCTTTGGAGGATCGCTGCGTTGCTTGCTCAAGTAGTTCTCGGTGGTATTCCCTCGCTGCTGGCAATGAAAGCACTTCCGGAAATCCTTCTCTTTCCTCTCGTCCTTATTATCTCTCTTGTCATCTCTCTTATCCCTCTTTGGACTTCTGCCGCCTTTACCGGCTTTACCGCCATTACCACCTTTGCCACCGTTCTTTGCAAAGAGCAGAGCTTCTGGAGCGAGCCCATTCTCTCTCTTGATTGCAGCTTCCTTTTCGATGAGCTTGGTGACGATCTCATCGGGCGTGGCGGTCATCGTGGCGTTTTTGTCCATCATGAGCTCCAGGAAGACTTTCCACTGGTCGTTCCTTGGGATTCCGCAAAGGAGGTAGAAGATGTGCTCTTGCTCACTCATCTTGGCGATTGTCTTTGCAGTGTCCGCATCAGTGTCAGTGGTCGATGGCCCAGCGCAGAGATTGTAATCCTTGGCTTTCCGATCGATCCGCAATGCGTTGTAGTCGACATCTCCGCAGTCCTGTAGCGTGATGCTCCAAAGGTCTTCCCTAATCCCGAAGATGTTGAGCTTTAGCTTTGACTTGTAGGCTGATGCTAGCTTCTCCCAAAGCGTCTTTGCATCGTCAACGACGGTATATTCCGCCTGTATCCTCAGTTCCATGCCGAGTAGGATAATTGATCTGGCAACACCATGGCGCTTTATCCAGTCTTTGAAAGCGGCCTTCTCTGTAGCGATCGCGTTTGCTGCTGGCTCTTCCGGCTTGTCGTCGTATCCTTTGATGATACCATACACTTGCTTCTGCTCGAGAAGTAGTGCCATCTGGGTTGCCCATTGTGGAAAGTTCGTGCCATTGAACTTGGTGATTGTGATTGTCGTCGAACTCATCTCGAACGATCCTAATCTTGTATTGCAATCGTCAGTTATCATAGTCTCTCAGACTGAATGTACGGGTGACATCCAGCAGCCGCCGTCAGAAATACGGTGGGGTGCGGGGTAATTGCTTAGCTTGTGGAGATGCTTCTCCGTGATGATGTTGACTTCCACTCGACAAACGAAAATGGAAGTGCTGATCGTCAGTGCCCTTTTTAAATGCAAGGGCTCATAACCTGTTGTACGGTGGCTTGTGCTCGAGTAGTCGAGTGTACGCGGTCGTATGCAAATGTGTCTATTGTATCGTGTAACGAGACATGTCGCATCGACATAAGGTCGATCGATGACTAATGGTGCTAACTACAAAAGAGGCAAGTTACATCATAGTCCTTGGCATAGTGATATCTGTACTTCTAATCAGCTCAACAAATGAGGGCTCGACAAGGAAGATGAAGGATCCGATGAAGAAGAGGTTCCAGATGCATAATCTTGGGAGTATCTACTTCTATCCAGGCATGAACATCGAACGCAATCGGGTGCATCACCCAATCCACATCAATCAGCACAGATACATTTGAACACTGTTGGCGAAGATAACAATGGATGAGTCAAGGTCGGTTGCCACTACTGTTACCAATGGGTCTGGGTAACGCGCTGGCAGTCGAGGTTCGGAGCGCAAAAACAGTTTGGTTTGGTTCCAGAACTGTCCATAAACCGGTCCCACTGCGTCTTGGCAGGCCGAACCCGGATCCTCACCTGTCAACCTGCGGGTATTGCCGGGTTTGGCTAGATCTGTCAGTTCCAATCTCCCGTTGTGTGTTTCGGGTGTTTCTATTCATGGTCACATTTAGATATCCTACTGCCAATCGCAAAATATTAACTTTGGAAAACCACTGTCCTTTGCCGATCAATCGGCCGCCATTGTAACTGAAAACAAGAGAGACATGCTCCTTGCCCCATCCGGAACATGATAGTCCACAGCACGTTTATGATTTTTGGTCTTGCATCATGGGTAATCTAGATGGCTATTGGATGCAGACGATCATAAATGATGTATTGGCCGCATTTCCAAGCAAAAGAGAGAGTGACATGCTCCCTGCCCCATTCTGAAAATGAGCGTCAATGGAGCATCAACTATTTTTTGTCTTGTAAGTCAGGTAATTGAAGAGTGATTTGTTCTTTGTTATAAATAATCAAAGAATTGGCTGCCTCTAAAGGCCGAAGTGACATTGACACAGTCTCTGTCCGATCATGAAAATGAGGGTCAACAGAGTACGAACAAATTTTGGCCTTGCTTGATCATTAATGAAAGCGCCAGATGGCAGCTAGTGTCTATATACGGAGTTTTGACTGGATTTATAGGCTAAAATGTTCAGGATCACTGAGTTGCAGTATTGAAAACGAATTAAGTTGTGATTGTCAGGGAGGCTGTTATGGGAACATCTCTTGCTTATCAGCCTCTAAAGGCTGCCAAAACCTTATTTATACATGTCTGCGATCATTTGCCACCAAGATTACCCAAGATTCAAGGCCAAAAATCATTGTCGCTCTGTTGATGCCCATTGACAAGATGGGGCAGGGAGAGTGTTGCATTCTCTTTTGCCTATAAAAGCAGCCAATACAATAATTATAGATTACAATGACTAATTCACATTTTAATAACCTGACTTACAACATGAAAAATCCTTGACGCTTCGTTGACGCTCATTTTGCCCCAGGCGTATCCACATTATGCAAACATTCACTTTGGCATACAACATCAATAACTGTCTTTTGGCAGTTGTTCTTTCCTCTTCATGTACGTTTTCCTTCATCACTACATTGTTCTTTAATTGTGAATATAAATATATCCTTTAAAATCTACTTTTAAGTGTCTGCTAATTGAAGATAATGATAATACTCAAAACTCCTGTTCCTTTCAATCAATCCTCATCTTCACTGTCTAATTCGCTCAAAAGGCTGCACTCGCCTTCAAAATCCATGTCAGCGGTATTTCTGCACAGCAGATAGTGTAATCAGCAAATCGGGAATAATATCTTTCTCGTGCTTGGTATCCTTGCCATATGCATTATGATTGAAAAATTCAGTGTTGGGAAGCGGAGAATCTAGATACACAAACCTGGATGGCATACCTTCCATTCCATAACGTTCTTGTCCGTCACTGACACCAGGTGGTGCATGTGGGGTTCCGGGTGCAGGTGTGGTTCCGGGTGGAGGTGGTGTTCTGGGCGGACGAGCTGCCGGTTCTGGTTGAGGTGCACAGCTTCCTTTGCGCCACCAGCGTGTCTGCAGATTCTTTGCTGTGCCATTTTGGCTTGGAAGGCAGCCGTCCTTATAATTTTGATAAACCATTGCCGGGTGTCTTTCTATTGCAGCCGTCACCTCTTTATGTCCAGGATACTCAACTCCTCACTTCTTCTCTTCTTGGACTTCGGCGCGAGGGTTCTTGATTTGTTGTTGTGCTTCCTATACTGTGGCATACATAAACCCTCCTTTGGACATTTTGGCCATATTCAAGGCCAAGCGCATGTGAGACAGTTCTAGCTGTACCTGACCTCATTGCCTCGCCATGGTAGCAGACATGTTGAAAGCGTACAAGAATTTAGTTGCTGCTTCTAAAAGGAATATTCGGCTACTGCCTCAACCATACATGACTCTGTAGCCTCCACTGCTGTCTTTAAAGCCTGTTTTGGCCACTCCCGGGGACTTTTATCACCAAATTTATATGCGACAATACCAGCGCGGACGACATCATGATGTTCGATTTCCCAGACTGTGCAGACATATGCCTTCATCGACCATGGTGGTTTGCCATTGCAGGCAGCGATAAAATCGTCATGGTGCTCTCTATCTACACCAGCTTTACATTATATTGCTAGATGACCACCTTCAATTTCAATATGGTGCTACTCACAGCCGCTCACATGCTACTTCCTTTTATTTCTGCGTCCAGTTTTACGAAGTTTTTTCAATTTGCGTCCTGGGTCATACTCCTGGTGGCTGCAATTGCAGTGTCGCAGTGGACTAACTGGTGTCTGCGTTGCAGCTGTGTTTCAGCCAGAGGCCGATTTGATGAAGAGCCCATCAATTGGCTCGCTTCGGATTCAAACACCCCAGGATGAGGTGTTTGTGGAGCCATCATTTGCTGTTGTGGAAAGGGTGATGAAGATGATAACGAAAAGTGGAAAGTCCTGAGGAATATATATCCAGCAACTAGTCACAATGGAACGAATGACAGTCAACTTGCACGTTCTACTCAAGTTATATTCTGCAGCATATAGCTGCAACTTGCAGGTGATTCCAACGGTCCCGCGATATGCAGGTAGTCGGTACGATGATGTTTGTTTGTTGGCAGTGATACATTGAAGTGAACAACAGCTGATATCTCATGTTGGATACATATAAACAGGAAATTCTTCGACAGAAAGGTTGTCTGGTGATGTTTATCTCAACATATCGCCGGAATCTTACATGAAACACCCGCTAACCATCAAGTCGTAATACAAGGTAGCATTACTATTCCAAATCAATTGACGGTCAAAACCCAGATTGTGCTTTCTTCAAGTTGATCAAACGTATGAACCGTGACATAAAAGACTCAGCTTGCCTCCATGTGCTCCATATCTTGCAACATCCAACATCTCGCCCAACAACAAGGTCTACACACGATACAATGGTCAATGCTCTGAACAAGGGCTACTTTTCACTTCCGGCGGGCAAATACGGCAAATCAACAAAGCACTCCACACATCAATGTCATCAAGCGAATGAAGGCAAGAGCAGCTTGGAGGCAGAATGGGTCCGAGCGTTCCAAGCATTGCGCAGCTTGCTGTCTAAAAAGAATCTTTCTGCAGAGAAATAATGCGAAACACACATTTGAATCAATAAAGAGAAAGAGAAATGGATCGAGGATTATGTGGAGAGAGAGACCACTGTCGCAAGACAGCGAGTTCAAGATGCAGAGACAGCGATTATTGAAGAGCTGAAAGACATGACTACTGCTGAAAACGTGGGGGCGACAACCAGAAAGCCCGAAACAATGTTTGAAGAAATGTTGAATGCAATCGGAGACAGTCTGAGCAATTGTGCAAGTTCCGACCATGAGCAGGATGAGGAAGACGAGAAAGATGATGAAGAAGATACAGAGCTTGGCAAGCTGAGTGATGATGATGAACCTGGCTGGGTGATGGGTACGATCTCTGAAACAGTACAGCACCACATGGAGAGTTTGCTGCAGAAGCAGATGACGCTTGACAAATTGACTTAACCAGGATGGGGGGCTGCAGCCAACAACTTCCGTGAGAGAGATATTAATTTTGGGACTGCCGAATTGAAGATTCCGGCAGTTGTGAAGCCCCAAATGGACTCGACTGCAGCCACACGATTTCCGACAATATTTGGAGTGCATAGGCAGACTCTTGATATCGTCCGCTGACAATCGCATATGCTGGCAGTGACTTCTCGACCAGGATGCAGTCAAATGTGGCTGGGTTGAGAGAAACCACAGTCACCTATATTTATACAGATTCTCTTGCCTCACACAGCGCCTGATTCAACACTGATTCAGGACGCGAAGTCTGTTCAACCCTTAAGCTTCTACCCATGCATATAGCATCAATAGGTAATTGCCATATAGAAATTGGATACGGGTAAAGATATTGTGATGGCTCCCATGTCGCTGGAGAAATTGATAGCGAAATAGTTATTTTGACGACCTATCTCTTGTAAAAGCAATTTGTGTACCTATTTTGCTACGTCTCAGCTGTTTCTTGTTGTCAGTGATGAAATTGTGAGACATGATATTTCATCAGTGTGTGTGCAAGGGTCGGACGGGCCACACTACAGTTCTAGACTCTGAATCTGGTTAATAGACCGCAAGCAAACTTCAAATCGACTTGCCTGTCACGGTTACATTGGAAAGTGAAACCTACAATACAGACAAAATTTGGTAACAACATTTGAGTCAGTGATGTCATATGAGTCGTATGCTGAGCGGACAGTGCTCAGTCAGACCCTGGCTGAATGGCAGCCGTCATGCTGCATTAGTCCATGCAGTTAACTGCGTAACTGTCCACTCAGCCCTGCGGCATATCATCGAGATTTTGAAAATTGCTTATCATACGTCATGGACATGCAGGAAAATGAGCTGGACGAAGAAAGCTCAGAAAGTCGGGCTGTATATTTTTAAAATTAGTAGATGCATCTGTATGCTGTAACACACCGGCTGAAAGCGATGAAACGTAACAGACGTACGTCATTTATCGGAATGATGACGTGAGTAGTGGTGGCTCAGAAACTGAGAGGCCTCAATGCTTTTGGATGCAAATTATGACACATAGAAACAGTATATTGGCTGTCAATAATGACGATATGAATTTTAAGCAAATTAATTGTCTACCGAATGACTGTTAGAATGTCTCTAAGCTCAGCGTCAACAGAGCGTCAACGATTTTAGTCTGACCTTTTTGGCAATCAAAGGGTTGCAAAATTCACATCGATCCAAAGAGGAGTTATTCGCCAACTTTAGATGTACAAACGCAAGTCACATGCTCCTTGCCTGATGTTTGAAATGAGCGTCAACAGAGCATCACCGATTTCTGGTCTTGCATCTTGGATAATCACTGGGCTTTGCAACAGTATTGACCAATAATCACATTATTGGCTGCCTTTATTGGCACAATGGCCAGCGACGATGTCGCTACCACCTCCTAAAAATGAGCGTCAACGGAGCGTCAACAATTTTCGGTGTTGCATCTTGGATAACTCAACGGCTGTGCAATGGCATACACCCATAATCACAATATTGGCTGCTATTATAGGCAACAATGCTAGTGACGATATCGCTACAACCTCCTAAAAATGATCGTCAACAGAATGTCAACAATATTTGGGCTTGTATCTTGGACAATTAGACAGCAATGCAATGGCATTGACCCATAATCGTACTATCGGCTGCCTTTATGGGCAAAAATGCTAGTGATCATATTGCAACCGCCTCGTCGTTGAATGTCCTTGTATTCAACTTCCCAACTATGCTTGCGATGTCTCACAGATCTGACTTTTTTCTTCGTTGTAGCGCTAAAGTCAATATTTAAGAACCAGCGTTCTACCAGACTATAACACAACTTTTCACAGTTACTCACATTGAATTACCCAGAATTCAATATCCTACTGCGATGTCATATACAAAATAGTAAAATATCTCATTGCTAGAGGTTATGATATCTTCAAAAATGAACTTGTCTTTATTTGCGATTTAAGTGACCTTACTTTCCACATCATCTTCGATTCTTCATGGGCTTCAATAAATCTAGGTTTAAAGCGGGTTATTGCTTGCGATAATTGTAGACATGCACCTCCATGATGATTGTATATACACTGCGGAATTGAGCAGACCCACAGCCCTGGAGTCATATGCATCGTTTGTCATCAAGCTCTTCGCCATCCATCAGAACATGGGACCAGCTCAATGGGCAAACTCTTGCTTGCAAATGCGCACATCTTGAAGTTAAACGGATAAACAGTGTCAGAAGTAACCGAATTGACTAGTTCAATGGTCACTGAAATAGCTGTGCCAATACTGCAAAAGCAAGGAAGTTGAGGTGTTCCGATTGTAAGTTAGCACAGGAAATACAAATTTAACATTTAGGTTTTAAGTATACTTACTGAATTGACAGACAAAATGCTCTAAACTGGCAGCAAAGGACTTTCAAACTACCGAATTTCACCAAGACACCTGGAATCGCTACCACATGTTAGGATTTGTTTCAGCTCTTAATCCATGGAACGCGATGTCAATCCTTGAGCTACAATGTTTATAGAATGTATTATGAAGCAAGTTCGTAATACTGTCAGCCAGCACCCTGCACAAAATTTGCCGGAGGGAATACACACTCAGAGTGGATGCAATTAAGAAGCAATTACCATCAAGGAACAAAGTTAGTTTAGCTTTAGACGAATGAACATCGACGAACATATTAGCATTCACTTTGGTAATTGCCTATTATATGGATCGACATTGGGCTATGCGAGAAGCACAACTGGCATTCAATAAGGTTGATAGCCCACTCTTTTGGTATTTCTAAAGCTCATTAAGGATTACAGGTCAAGGGTCAACATATGGGAGTACGGCAAGCCGGACATTTCAAGTAAGTTCTGCATTGTTTTGAGCTGGCTGACAGCTGTTTAGGTAGAATTACAACCAATAATGCATCCTCAAATTACTCGATTACTCGTGAATTACAAAGTACCTCTCTGGTCTCCGGAATCGAGTCGCCCGCATTGACAAACCTCATACCCTGCATGGCGCATGTCATTCAGCTTACTTTGGATGCATTCATGAGGAGTCTTGGTGTAAAAGGCTGCATGAAGTCTTAGAAAGTCCATGAGTGCTATCCGCAATTTGGAGAGCATGAAAGCACAGACATTGGAAACAGTCAAAGACTTCGAAGAGAGGGCAATGCTCGAATTAACACAATGTCGGCAATGAGACCTGGTTTAGCAAAGATAATTGAGAAAATACGTATTTCAACATACTTTGAAAGTGCTGAAACTGACCTTCATATAGCAGAGAATGCTTGCTGAATTGTTTATGCTGACACCTGGTCGTCGAAACGAGTTCATTGACTGTTAAAAAACCAAAGTATGAATTCCAGTCCTACCAATGATGGATTTGAAAACACACTGGGATTGGACACTGGAGTTGCTTGAGTGAACCTTCAAATTACAAGAATCAACCCACGAGTGGCTTGAGAATCCAACAGACAGCGAGCACCGACCATTCTTTACAACACAGGATGAGTGGACTATTGTCAAGTATGTTATGGACGTTTTATGGCCATTCCAGTACTGGACCCTGTGGATGTCAAAAACACATACAATTACTCTGCATCACCTCTTCACTGTCTACAATGAGATGTTCGATGATATGGATGGTGTGATGTGAGCTTTGGCCAAGAAGAAGACCCAATTGAAGGAAGACTTATACTGTGCCACGAAGTTTGCGTGGCAGAATTTATTGAAATATTATGCTGAAGTTACTACTACGACAGGTATGCACCTCATTTTGGTATATATCCTTGGTCCTTTCTGGCAGTTGCGATCGTTTACAAAGTGGGACGAGGGAATGGGTATAAATCCTGAAGACGTGACTTCTTACACTATCCAATACCCGGAGGCCTTTCTGAAGTTTTTGAAGAACGAATACTGAGCTAAACATCAATGTATGCCGGTCACTTAACGCAAAAGCATACCGAAAAACAATTTCGGCTCCTTCGCAATGGCTTTTAGATCTGGTCAATCATCATATGATCTATATGATGTGTCCAGCGATGATGAAGAATATTTCAAGCTTAGCAATGTGGCCGAATCTACGCCCGGACAAAGCGATCATGCAGGGCTTTTATTGACAGCCACAAGGCTCAATTTCAATTCGCCTCCTAAATTATCACAGCACTGGAGGCAAAGTAATCCAAATCTTGTTGATTACCACTCCGGCCCAATGGAGATTAGTATTACATTTTGGTTACTGGATATCACTGACTGGTGGCGGCAGCAAGAGGAAACGCACTCAAAGTACGCCGAACTCTCCAATGTGGCACCCGATATATTCTCTATCATACCTCACGGTGTCAGAGTGGAGGCCAGTATTACCGTTGGGCGAGATGTTATCCGGTGGAGGCAGTCAAAAGCCACAGGCAAGACCCTTCATGAAAAGCTCTTAGTAAGGCAGTTTGATCAAGCGAATAACTGATTACTCGCTGGCAATGACCCAGCATCGGATACAACCAGTATTGATCACGACATCGAGATCAAGTGCGAGGTGGAGCAAAAGAAGTTGCACCTAATGGACAAGGTCCACAACATTTTGGAGATGTACCAGGGTAGCCAAAATCTATAAGCCACACAGAAGCAATTTCGCGCTAAAAATCAACACATGACAGCCATAGGATACATTTCAGATAGCGAAGATATCGGCAAAGCATCCTGATCAAACTTTCAACATGATGGTGCGGGTGCATTTAAATTGTTGGAAAAATCACCTGTGCCACCAGCATTGTGTGCAAAGGACGTCCCTGGAGAATGAACTCAATTATTGAATGGCCGCCAAATCAAACGAATCGACCACCATCCTGCCGAAAGTGATGAGGCTAGTTCACCTGAAAGCATTTCAGAGAGCGAAAATTGGCTTAACTGGAATGGGGACTTGGATACTCCAAATGACAGCGAAGACGACAGGGAGGCAGACAATGAATCAAATCTGGGACTGGACAACGGCATTGAGGATGCAGAACCCCCGGAGCAGCGGAATGTGAGTGCTGCACAGAATGTTCTCAGATTGATTCAGTCTATAGGATGGTCAAAGAAGAAGGCTGAAGAGGCGTTGATGACGGTCAATATAATTGAAACAAGGAGGAATAAGGGGATCAAGAAAAAGTGGGACAGAATGCATCAATGTATTATCACCAAGACCATTATGTAGTTTGACTGAGAATTGGATTTAGAGAAATATTATGGGAGAATATTGAGCAGTTGCATGAGAATATTGGTTAACAAACAATGCCATCCCAGACAATATGCATTCTTTGGCAAGATATATAAATTTTCACCGGATGAGAACGACCAGTGCTATAATATGACTGGGTGTGGTTTTGCCATAGAGCCAAGTCCTGATCATGCTGAAAGGCAACAACTAGGTTCAAATAATTATGAATGCAATTAGTAATGGCAGCAGATCTTGGCTGAACAGTGCATTAATATGAGCATCCATGGACCGTCACCAATTTATAGTCTTGAAAGTACCGTAATTGAAATGTGACGTGGTTGGTGCTATCCATAACCAACCAACTGGCAGCCTTTCTTGGCAAAAGAGTAAATGACACAGTCACTGCCCCATTCTGAAAATGAGCGTCAATGGAGTGTCAACTATTTTTGCCTGTGCATCTTGGGTAACCTAAGTGGCTATTGGTTGCAGACATTCATAAAGGAGGTATTGGCTGCCTGTCAGGTCAAAAATAGTAGCAACATGCTCCCTGCCCCCATTCTGAAAATGAGCGTCAATGGAGCATCCACGATTTGTAGTCTTGTAAGTATGGTAATTTAAAAGTAATCTAGTCACTACAGTCAGTAACCAACTTACTGGCAGCCTGCCTTGGCAAACGAGTGAACGACACGATCCATGCCCCATTCAGATAATGAGCATCAACGGAGCATGAACAATTTCTCGCTGTGCATCTTGTGCAACCTCAGAGATAATTGGTTACAGCCATTTAGAAACGAGGTATGGCTGTCTTCCGAGTTAAAAACAATACCTACATACTCCCTGTCCCATGCTTCAAATGAACGTCAATGGAGTGTCAACGATTTTTGGTGTTGGATCTGGGTAATTTAATAGGCTATTGTTTGCAAACATCTAAAAATGAGGTAGTGGCTGCTTTTAAAGCTAAAAACAAAAGTGAAACACTCCTTGCCCCATCTTGAAAATGAGCGTCAACGATTTTTCGTGTTGCATCTTTGGTAATCTAACTGGTGATTGGTTTGGAACCATGCATAAATGAGTTATTGACCGCCTTTGGGGGCAAAAACAATTGCAGCATGGTTCCTGCCCCATCCTGAAAATGAGCATCAATCGAGTGTCAATGATTTTTGGTCTTGCATCTTGGCTATCTGAGTGTCGCAATGTATTAATCATTTATATACAATGTCGTGGCAGCCTTCTCATTCAAAACAGTATGTGACACATACATTACCCCATCATGGAATTGAGCTTCAACGGAGTGTCAACAATATTTGGTCTTACATATTGGGTAATCAAGGCTTTGTGCGGATTAATGATCTCATAACAGAACTATTGACTTTCTTTATAGCCAAAAATCAGACGTATAACAGGAAAAACACAGATTCCAAAATTATCAATATTGCAGATTGCAGATTATGCAAAAAGAGATTATTGGCTGTCGAATACCGCATTTTGGTAATATACAACAATCCAACTGCAAACAGAAGAACATTATATAAATCTACAGATCGACCTGCTGGGCGACCCACTGACAACCCACCCAAATCGGATGGGTTGGGAGACATCCATCAAACTGTGCCCGAATTGATGGTTCGGGTTTATTGACAACCAGGACCGCCAATTGGTCAACAGTTCAGTTGGGATCCGGACCCAGACCCAAAGCGACGGTCCGGAACCGTTGCTCACAATAGTTGCCCCGCCAATGGCAATGAAACTTGAAAAGAGGAAGTCTGATGAGGAAGCCTGCGATGTGACCATTTACCAATCGATGATTGGAAGCCACCTGTATACGATGACTGCCACTCTGGCCGATCTCGCATATGTAATCAGAGTTCACAGCCAGTAAACTCACGACCCAAGCAATTACCATATGATAGCTTTCAAGCGTGTGTTTCAGTACCTCAAGGGCACAAAGGACTAGCGACTGCGTTTCGGATGAGCACATCAGAGAAGCACTGGAACAAGAATGCGCATGTGAATGTTATGTTGATTCGGACTATGTTGGATTACCGGATGACTACAAATCGACCAGTGGACCGGTCAACTCCTTCAAAGGAGCGGTCGACTCGAGATCAAAAAAAGAAGAGGTCGACTGCCCAGTCAACAACCGATGCTGAATACTATGCCTTTGCAGTCGGCTGAATGAGATTCACACAGATCTCGCTTCTCTTGAACAAGCTTTGCATCCCGACTATCCCTCAGGTAGTCTCTGATTTACAGTCACTGATCGCGAGTATCAAGAACACTATCTACCTTGAAACTACACTTGCACACATTGCGACCAAGTACTATCTTGCTGCAGATACGGCTGGAGATGGAGCGATCGACTTGAGCTACCTACTGACTGGTGAGATGCTCCCCGACTGGTTCACAAACCAACTGCAGAAGCCCGCTTTCTTGACGCAGTGTACTCCAATGGAAGTAATCAGAACTACACTTGGGAATGGACTTGGAGATGGCCTTCCCATACTCGGAAATAGTCACGCAAATGGCATCGGACCTGGATATGGCATCGGAAATACTGTCAGAGAGTAAGTTGATTGGGGACGACAGGTTCAAGGAGATCCCTGATGTTTAATTGGCTCCTCTTCTCTTTTGTATACTGTTTTTTGATTGAAATTGACTTGATAGCCGTCCTGGAGGAGTGTTGAGCTGATTGGAAGTACGGATATCATTATGGCAAGCACTATGATGTAACATGCCGCATTTGTAGTTAGCACCATTAGTAATCAATCGACCTTATGTCCATGCGACATGTCTCATTGCACCTCACAATAGACATCTTTGCATACACCCGTACAGACTCGACTATGTGAGCACACACTACTGTACAACAAATTCAGTTCAAGACTTATTTCACTGGCGGCTCAAATGGCTGAAAACTTGAATTGTCAAGAATCAATTTGTCAATCGACTCAAATTGATATCAGGATATCCAGACCTTCTGTGCTTCTCTCAAGCATTTGTGTCTTTGAACAGCAGCTCCTGGCAGGGTAGGCAGATCTGTGGCATAATTCGATGACTGAAATTGAAATACACTGCAATTCTTGCCTGCTCTAAGCAATACCGGAAAACTGCATCAGGAACCGCCTCTGGTGAAATGGTAATCAGAGCAGTACTGACATTCAGTCAATTCTCTCCACTTCCTAGTAAACAAGATAGCTCAGATTGATTGCTCATAGCACTAGACGATGCATCGATGCAGTGTTCCTTGAATGCAGTTTTTCGAGAACACAACATCTTGAAGGCTGCAAAGGCAAAACTGGATCAACAGTTGCTTACAGTATACGATCAGTTATAGGAAGAAAACATTCACAACATTCATACTGAAATGGATGTTTTGATTGATGTGGCTGAAACAGTTACTGTAACAAAAGAAAGGCAATATCAGATGTGTCTGAATAGAGCACAACAAGCAGCAACCAAATGGTCAGATATTGATTGCCAGATGGCGAAAGTGCTTTTGGTGCCCGAAATCCATCCAGTGACACATGTCAAATGGGAGCTTCTGCATAAATTTTTGTACATCATAAGTGACTGCTATTACAGGAAATCAGGATGAAGGCAACCAGTCCCACAAGAATATTCACAAAAAAACAATCTGAAAAGAAGACTGGTTAAGATGGTCAGGTGTATCAAGTGGCACACAGAACCAACAACAAGCATCCAGAATATCAGGTGAATCAGTTGCATGATGATGGTGAAGACATTAGCTGGAGTATTGCATTTGGGGGCCATGTTGTGATTCAGCTGGAGTGATAGAGGTATGCCATCACTTCAGAGAGCAGATCTGCTACAGCAAGCATGTCACCTTCCCGTTGATTCAGTATAAAGTTTGTTTGCATCCAATCCAGGTTGAAAAGCTTCAGTAAACCATCAAGCAGCATATCACATATATCAGATATTCAAAGATGCATCTTGTGAGCAATATATCAGAGTCAATGCAGCGAATGGATTCTGGCCACAATTTACCCACAGATATTTCTGAAAGGCTACATATCAGTAATCTGAAAGAGTTATATCTGTCCACCAACAGAGCCAATTACAGTTGCCAGATGCTCAAACATGATAACCTGTATACCAGTCTTGGCAATATGAAGGAGACACTGTGGTATGTTGCCCTTTAAGGCTGGTATGATATTCAATTTGCACAAACTTTTGACCTTGATTCTGCTACTGATAAAAGGCAACATTCTTGCAGAGCCCATTCATTACACCCTCAGTAATGCCAAGAAGTGTCATCCTTCTGCCCCTTATCCCACCAGGTGCATGAAATGAATTTACTTCATATAAGTGCAGTATGCAGAAGAATCAAATGTACCTTACTTAGAGATGTATCAGTCAGTCTCCAATTGGATATCTTTGAACAGCTGTTCCTTGCACAAACCTACCAGGTCTGTGGACATGGCACTAGTGGACTGGTGCTCAAATATGATCAGACTGTAGTGGTAGACACTATATTTATTAAACTTCAGAATGGGCTGTTGTACTACTGTCAATGATATTACTGTCCTATATCTGTTAAGTGGTCCAAACATGATTGCAAGGTGGTATACCCCAATGCCAACAAAGGGATCTTGCCTGAATAGCAAACTATCTGGGCCCAATATAGGGAAAGAGACTGTAATAACAACTTCAAAGGCTGAGTTTCTTTGTTTTCTGTATTGTACTGTTGCTGGACTCCACCCAATCAAATCAGCCGGTTTTCTAGATGCATACTGCCCAGAAAGGCAATGTGGACCTGTTCTACCTGGTGCAAGTATACTCAAGAATGGATATTACATCCTCAAGCTCAAGAATATTCAGTGGTGATTCCAACAAAGTACAAAGACAGGCATAGTTGGGCAAATCGTATGGACGGATTCATTCAGGTTGTTCAATACACTGCCAAGATGGACAGTGTGCCTGTTGGAGAGATGATTGAACTGGTAAATTTGGTGGGAGAGAATGCTGCGTCAAATAAACCGATTGTGTATGGCTTGCAAAGATTCATGCCGATCTAGATACCAACTGGGCTGTGCAGTTGTTAGAATGCCTGAATTATACTGTGAAGAAGTAAGATAGTTTATTGAATTGTAATATGTTTTAAAGACATCAGAATAAGGACTACTAAAGAGTATGCCTCCATGGTCAAAGTGAATGGGAATATTCTTGTGGATGCAGCACGTACTCCCAATAGCTTCAAAGTTTTGACATTGTAATAGTTTGATTTTGTAGCATTTTGGAAACCAGTATACGCTCTTCTGGATATTCCGGCATGCTTTTGAACAATGTCTGTATTCTTGATAAGCACTGCAGCAGTCAGCTTGAATCACTCCTGAGCAGATCACATTGTATTCAGCCTATCGGGGAATATCTAAGTACTTTGGATAGAATCAATATTGCTGTGCTGAGTTGCTGCATTCTTCAGTTAAGACTGCCAAACCATTGAACATATTTCTGATGTCCGTGGGAGTTGGCAGAATTGTACCAGCCTTTCTGTTGCTGGGTACTAGCGGGATCACACCACCCTTATTGACAGCAGATATGCTGGTTCCATCCTCAGATTCATCTTTGGCTGGGGCAATTAAAATCTCTCCAACCAAACTCCCATCATTTATGATATTATTTCCCTGACTTGATGTGGTTGCTGGTGGATGTATCTTGCACTGATTGGGTAATCAAGGTAGTACAAAAATCCCATAGTCAGCTGACAGTGCGTATTGTCAGATGGTACAAAGTTGGGTCCCATAATTGCAGTCATCCATGCCAAGGTAATAACACAGTGGTATTACCAACCCCTGGTACCATTGCAGACTCATAACATGGTAGTTGATTCTGTCTTGCACCTGAGGGTAGCAATTATCCAACTACAATTCAGCTTCCCAGAAGATCCTTAAACAATACTGCTTTTAACCCTTTCACTTTCTGTTCAGTTAAGTGAGGCATTTGTAATACACACAATTGAAATATCGAATTGCTGTCTCTTGACCTCTCAATGTTCATGTGGCAACCACAGTTGATTACAGCCAGCTGTCAGTTTGGCTTGAATTGCTTTGGTTTTGCTAGGATTTGGGATAGTGTTTTCACAGGTCTCCCAGCTTCTATATTCCACCTGATGTCCTCAGTTCAGCAGAGTAGCAATATGTGATCATTTCCCTTACTCTGCCGGACATGTCAAATGCTCTCAGAAAGCGATTGTGTTACTACTATTTTAACTTGTTTCAGTCAGAGCTTTGCTCCACACAATTTGGCAGCCATATAACAAGGCCGTTGACAGCATCACAGATGTCACTAAATAAATTGTTGATCTCAAAGAAGGCAAACTTCTGGCAGTAGGAAGAAGTGCTCCTGTACTGCAATCTCCACAGTGTCTTGTAGCAATCTGAAATGTCAATTGGAGAAGCAATCCCTGCTAAGTTGTAATAGCATCTCAGACAAAGGGATACAGGAGACAGATTGCTTGCGATAGTACAGATAACAGAGGTGGTGGCCAATTTAGAAATGCAGTTGATTGTACGCAAGACGATCGTGCCTGCGGTGGTGGTGGCTGCAGCACTGGTGGAATCCAGGCTTGTAGCAGAGGTGGAACTGGTTGAGGATGCTTCAAACTCCATGGCATTTCTGAGTCCTGCTGAAATGTTACTGATTAATGCACACATCATCTCCAGCATTGGTTGTTGCTTATGGTCGAGATTGCTGTAGTTGGTGTAGTAATTCGTGTGTGGAGGGAGATGAAAAGTTAATTATGCTGGCTGTCTTTCAATACAAATGACGGAAGGGGAAGCTGGGTATAAACCAGGAGGAGTGTATTGTGTGAAATCCTACTTTTTGCAGTTTCAATGTGGTTCCAGATTTAACTAGCAAGTTCTTCTGAAATCTCTTCACAAAGTCTTCGCTTCTTCCCCTCCTCTATCACTGCTTCTACTTGGCGGTTGCACATCTCATGCTCATTCATTCAGCTATCAGTGATCAATTTTTTAACCTCCCTTGTGATTGTAGTCAGCTCACTTGCCATGAGGTTACAACAGAGTTGGAGAGCAATAGCAGTAATCTTTGGTGAAACATGGGTGCAACTTGATCAATAGGAATATATCTTTCCCCACCATCTTACAAATTTACGCCGTTGCGTGGATTTGATATTCTCCGACTCTTTTTGATATAGTTCATATAATGGAACTCCTCCCTTCCCCTCCTCTTCCTCCTCACTTCCCCCCCAGCTATTCCATCATTGTTTGGTTGAGTAGGCTGCCAACACCTGATGCATCACATTCCTTTTGTCTACTATGTCCTGACTACCCACCGTTTTCTATGCCCATTCTTATAATCATTTCATATAGAAATTCCGGTGGATCAAATCAATCCAGCTTCGTTGCACACAGATCCGGCCTGCCACTGCCCACACCTTGAATTCCTCCAATTCCTTCGAATCCTCCTCTTGTGAAATACTATGCGTATGAACATCTTGAATATGGTGTATACCTTCAATTTATGCAAAGTACTTCCTGAGTTGACTACAATCTATCTGTTCAGCATGTTTTGCTCCATGTAGCTCTTCCAGCCACTAGGTCTTGAAGTTAAGTGCAATATCTGCGATGTGGTAGAGCCTTCATGACATATCATTCAGCATTGCACCATGAAACTACTCTGTATTGCATTCATCCATGTGGGTGACAACACGAACTTGAAGCACATCAGATTGGATATTGGCTGCTTGGTCGAAGTATTGGATGTTGGTGTCTCTCAACGCCATTAGGTATTGTACATCGGCAAAAGTGCAAATCGACTATCGACTGCTCTACGCACCCATGCTCACAGTCAGACCTCATAGCAAGCTTCCCGTGGATCCCTGTGCGACGCGAAGTCTATAGTCATCTATAGTCGATATATGGAGAACTGAGCATGGGCCTATGGAACTATATACTGCTGGCGGCCGGAAATGAACCTATACCAGTGATCAGTGGCTGGCAGGTATACTGGTCCTGAGTCCGGTGGAGAGCCCGCTGACGATTGAAAGCCTGCTCGGAAGCCTCCTTGTGAGCCTACTTTGAAGCCTTGCTCCATCGGCGGATTCCAAGCCTGAGTAAGAGAGCCCCACTTAGGAAGGCGAGTAGAGTTTTCCACAGGAAGCTTTTGGCTGATCAAAAATCCTGAGTTTCTGGAAGCTTTGGCTAATAGATGGCCCTAAGTCTGTGGAAGATTTGATGCTAACATTGATGTAGCCAACCTACTTGTTTAAGTACTTCTGGTACTATTATCACTATCAGCAACACCATCATCATCGCCATCATCACTGATGCCATCATCATCGCCATCATTATCATCGCTAACATCACCTTCACCATCATCACCATCATCACCATCGCCATCATCACCATCAGCACCGAATGCATACACATCCACCCACAATCAGTGTGAAGTGAGCAGTAGATTCTGCTGGAAAATCTGAGTTGGAGATCTGCTCTCGCAAACATCCAATTGTCTACCTATCCTGCAGAATCGAAGGCTCAAATTTTCAACACCATGGCCGTGATGCATCGTGAGATCTTGTCTTGGTGGCCACGCAGAAGATACGATTCAGACTATGATATCCACTGATGTCAAGATGTCGGCAGGTCGCCACCCACCACCTGCCACATGCCACCAGGTGCCTTGCGGCTGCATCTCAACAAGTCTCTAGATCAAGCATGCAAGAGCATATTCAGGAGGGGTAGAGCTCTCCACAGTGTGGGGGGGAAATCCCTTTCTCACCACCACCGCCACTGAGCTTGGCAGAGGACTGAGCGACAGCGGGTGTACGGAGACCCAGTGATGACGAAGATGGACTTGGTGACAGCAGTAGCGGACAGGGGCAGAGCGACGGGGAGCATACATTCGGGAGACGCCGCGGTAGATAGATCTCACTCACTCCTTGTGTGATTTCATGGATCCTCACAGCTGGGTAGTATTATATCGTTTCACCATCATCTTTCGTTCGTCGAGCTAGAACTGCGATTTCTTATGAATTGCTATTGGAACACCGCGAGAGGTGCGGCAGAGTGTTGATGCTGGGCTCTCTGCCTTCTAGCTCCGCCATTTTATCACAACGGGAAGCTTTTGGCCGATGGCAAACTCTGACTTTGTGGAAGCTTTGGCTAGTAGAAGGCTCTAGGTCTGTGGAAGCTTTGGCAAGTACAAGCCTCAAAATCTGTAAAAGCTTTGATCCTGACGTTGACGTAGCCAACCTACTTGTCTAAGTACTTCTGGTACTATGATCACTATCACCAACACCATCAACATCACTATCACCATCATCATTGCCATCGCCATCATCTCCATCAGCCTCAGACCGAATGTGCACACATATGGCCACAATCAATGGGAAGCGGGTATCAGATTCTACTGGAAAATCTGAATCGGAGATCTACTCTCCCCAAGATTAGATTGTCTACTTCTCCTGCGGAATCAAAGGCTACAATTGTCAACACCATGACAATGAGGCATCATGCGACCTTGTCGCAGTGGCCACGCTACAGATAAGATTCAAACTATGATATCGACCAACATCATGATTCGGCCGCCATATGCCGCCCACAATCTGCCACACACCAAATGCCACATGCCACCCGCCAAATACTGCCTACCAAACGGCACCTGCCTCACCTCTCCCGGTGGCTGGCACCTGCAACTGAACAAGTCTCTGGATTGAGCATGCAGGAGGGTGCATGGGAGCATATAGTCAAGTGAGATTGGGAGTGTCTTCCCTCTTGAGAGTGTACTTGGGAGTGTAGAGTCAAGTAGGCTGGGAGTGTACCATCGAGTGCAATTGGAAGCGTACTTGAGCGCTGGTTTGGGAGTGTACAATCAAGCAGGCTGGCTGTGTGCCATCAAGTGCAAGTGGGAGCGTCCTTGGGAGCATGCCCGGGAGTGTACTTCAGAACGAACTCAGAGGTGTACTTGGGAGCCTACTCGCAGTTTACATAGGAGTGTCTTGAGATATTAGGTTCAAGCGTAAGCCACGCAGGCTGGGTGTGTACAATTGAGTGCAATCAGAAGTGTACTTGAGAGCTTACTTGGGCGCGTGCCATGAAGTGCATTTAGCAGTTATATTGAATGCAGCATGATGTATAGTATCAAGCGCCCATAATCGCATGCATATCATAGTAAAATAGTCAAATTGCAGGTCCATAGGACATCATCGTGCCACGCGTCAAATAGGTGATGCATTACCAGCCCAAAAACAGCTTCTCTATGATTGGCGTGTCGTGTAAGGTCATTTTTCCCAGTGTATAGCAGTGTCGATATCTTCTTGGCATTACAACAGTGGCCTTGATCTCTCTGCTAGCAGTAACGCTGTGTGGTTGATTGGTTAGGTTGAGTTAGTAGTACCAAATATCAAATTCTCCATCTCTATCGAAAGTGCAGCATCTTGGCACAATACACTGCAGAATGGAGACAATCCTGTCAGATGTCTGATGGTGATCCTGTCAGCATGAAGCACTGCTGGTAGGTTGCTAATCAACCTCTCTACAAGTTCATTGGAGTTGGCTGTGAGGCTGGATGGGGCATCCACAATCAGTATATGTCCTCATTCAATTACGCCATTAGCTGCAGCATGATATGCAAGGATTGCGCTCATCCTGATAAGGTAAGGTTTAATGAGGAGGTCAGTCTGGTTTTTGTTTTGAACTTTACCATCCGCTACCAAACTTTCTCTGATTCTTAACTGACAGCGTATCTGTTTGTATATAATGGTGTCAATTTGTGCTGCTGTACTTGGTTTCACTGGCGATGTCTCTGCTGGACTACAGAAATATTCCCCTTTCACAACTACTTGATGATAGCCGACTTCTGTTTTGGATATGTATGAATTGTCCATTCCCACACACTGCCATATGCAACCTCCAATTCAGCTCTTTGGGGGTTTATCATACATTTGCAGTACTCTCTGCTCAAAATGCTGATATGTTTTCTCCCAGTGTCCGACAACAATGTACATTTCAGACCACCTGAACCATTCAGCTACCTTTTTTAACATACTGACTCTTCCATGGTCCCCATTCAGTTTGTATATAGCTTCCATTGCTGTGCTTCTTTATGTCGTGCTCTCCAACATCCTTGGCAGTAGTTCATTGATTCTTCTCCTCTGGTAGAGTACTCCATCTGATAGAAGGTATTTCTTGGCTTCTTGCCAATATTACTTCATTCGCTTTGGAGTTTTTCCTCCTGGCTAATTCAAGTTCCCAAGATGGTTTCCTATCTCCTTCCATCTCCCTTTGCATTCCACCATCAGTCTTAATGCCACAAAGTATTCTTGCACTCTCCTGCTCCACTTTCTCCCTTGTCCTTGTTCCACCTGGATTTCACCTAAGCTTGCATTGATTGTTACTTCTTGAACAATCTTCTCATCTGGCTCCTGCTTGCCTTCCCATTGCAGCCACTAGGAGAGACCATCCGCACCTCCATTTAATGTCTATGGCATGTAGTTCAAGTTGAAATTGGTCAGTCATATCGATGCAATCCAGTGGAAGACTAGTACTTCTCACCGGTTGTTCGAAGGCATGTTTAGTCGTTGCACTACTCTGTTAGCATATGCTGCAGTAATAAATCTGACCTGATAGATATAGCTGTGACATGTCATCAGAGACTGAATCAATCCATTGCACTGACATTGTCATTCATAATATGTTTTCTGGATTGTTTTTCACCGGGTGCTTCGATGCAAGATGGGTCCCGGTCAATATTTCATCGTTCCACTTGACAATGGCCCCTGACTCTTGCAAGTTGGCATCTACTGCCATGATTAATTGACTGGTACCATCACGAATGTCTGATGTCTTCAACCCATTGACAGTACAGTGAATGTCCGTCCAGATTGCCATGGAATTCTGGTATTTAGTCTACCATTGAAAGTGAATGTCCTTTGTCAAGTTCCAGAAGAGAGTGCCAGCCACTTTTGCATTCTTGGCAATCCGTATGTGATAGTATGTGAAACAACCAAATTTCGCCCTGTACTTGGTTCGGCTCTTGCACCATGGCCATTACCACACCCTCTCAGCCTGTGACCCATGCAGCCACCTTCCTATCTCTCTGCATGCAATGGCGACTTTTTGTATTCCATTCCATCCCAAGTCAAATGTCTTGAAACATATTGCGACTCCAGTTCTCTTCTCATCAGCAAATCTGTTATCAAAATTCTGCAGATGTTCCATAAGCATCCTGTGAACTCCAGGCAGCCCATCCATCTCCTCTTCCCCATATCAACTCTGTGGGACTTTCACATCAACATCATTAACTAATATTTCCCCAGTTAATTGCTGGTGGGCACTTATTATTTTCTGAGATATGGTAAACAGTCTTGATACCAAATTGGCAGCACCCTGTTCGAGTGTGGTTGACTGATATATACCTCGCTTAGTCCTGGTTGCCAGATTGTCCCAGCAATCCTGGTACAATGTTTTTTGAATGTGCCCAGGGTGAAAGTCAATCAGTGAAGAAATGGGGACTGTAGAGAAGGCTAAGGTAAATTCTGAGACAACTGGCAGTATCGCAGCATCTCGTAGTGTATGCTGATGTGTGCTTACAGTAGAGATGATAAAGCAGCATTTCCCACACATCTTTGGAACTAAGAAGTGGGCATTCCTGGAGAGGCCCCAAGCAGAGTGCAATACACCTTGCTGAACCCTCTCCTCGATCATTTCTTTGTGCTTGGCAATGACTTTCCGCAGCCTACAAAATATACAATTGTTCCGGAGCTTGTGACCAGACTCCATCTCGATACAACTGGGTAGCGCCATCTTGTTGCTAATCTTTCCTTGCTTCTCTAATGTTTGAGAGAGAGGGTATACCCTATTTGATGGCATACCCAGGAGGGCTTCCTTCGTCTTTGGCCATGATATGCAGCCAATCTGCAACTCACATATTCTCTGTTGGTTGAACCTTCCACCTGATTCTGGGTGCGACAACTTGAGGATGATCAACTCATCGCGAGAGTCTAGTATTGGTACTACGCAGGTGCCAGGTCTTTGTTGGTCGCCCAGTCCAGCATCTGGACCACTTCCACTTGACAAGGGTATAAGCTTCACTCTCTAAATAATTCATTTATAGCAGGTACACGCCCAGCCTGCTTCCGTGTTTCACACTAAGTTGCACTTTGCCAACTCAAGGTACATGGATAATGGTAACAGTTGACCAAGTTCCCAAGAATGTCACATTTGAGAACCCAATGCAAAAGTCATGAATTCTCTCCCAGTCACCTTCCTGTTCTTCAACATAATCATCATTCTCTTTGGCAACCCATCTGCTACCATCCTAGTACTCAGCTCTCGGACAATCAGCCATTTCCTTCTTCCCACTCCTTCACCCAATACATGCCTCTTTCCCTTAGCATCCTACACGTCATTAATAGCCCCACATTTCAGGCTTATGGTTTTCCATCCTTCTTCAATGGTTCCTGCTCTTTTCTGCTGTAAAATCATTCCATTTTCCCTGAATGCACCATCTGTCTTTCAACTAACTCCTTGAGTTCTCCAATTCGACTATTCAAACCCTTCTTATTCCAGTAAGTCCTCCTAGAACTTGTCAACCTCTTTCTATGTAGTTGCTGTGCCCTATTCTTTCTAGTCACCCTTACTGTAACTATACATATGTGCATTATATGCTGCTGGGGAATCTATCTCTGTTGGCTTCTCAAAATGAAGCATCAACTGTTGACTTCTCTAACACATTAACTATGTAGACTGTGATCACCCAAATGCCATCGTCCAGGTTCGTCAAAAGACATTCTAGTGACTATTTCCTACAAACACCGCTTGATAACCCGATCGGATTCCTATTGTGCTACAATGATGTGCACAGAAATGAAAATACCATGGACATTGACTGGCATGGAGTGTGCCATATTCTTCAAATTAGACTAATTGCCAATGGCAGTGATCATCTTCCAGTTGGCACCTTTCCAGCTGCAGTTCAACTCTCTGGCAATCTCTCCACTCATCACACAGATCTCAGTTCCACCATCCATATGCATGTAACGTTATGGCCTGGGTATGCATCCCAGAATTGTTCAGGAGTCCCGGCCATACTGGAATTCAGTTAAACCAAAATCCTCTTTCAGGATAGAGAATGACAAAACATAACTAGGTCTGATTTTCTTTGGTACAGCCAGTATTCTGGCTACAACTCCTTTGGTATTGAATACTGAGACTGTTCTAGACTTTGGTCGTAGTAGAACAGTAAATTTGTCAGTTTCTACCTACTGATGGGCTATGATAGTGTAATCCATTTGGATACTTCAGAGGATTTTGTAGTTTCCAGTATCGAGGGTCTGTGCTTTCTTTCATGGTGATTTTGGAGTCACTGGAGTGTTTCAAGTTGTATTTTCAGTGGGGTCAACTTGTGTTGGTTGCTTCCTAAATGCCACTGATTTCCTGATAGTTCGATTTGACTTCTTAATGAAACTCATTGAAACATTTCAAAATGATTCCTCAATATAGACTATGTTTTGCTCACCTCTGGTTATCTCATTCTTCTGCTTCTTTCGCTCTTTGATGAAGGTATATTCAGTCTCCATTCATGCAACAGCCAATCTTTGTTCTCTCTCTTTTATTTCTCATTACATGTCTCTCTGCATCTCTGTTTCAATTTGCTCCTCTTTTTCTGCACTGTGTTTGCCATGCCCCTCTACTTATTCTGGACCCTTGGTACTGAATTCCTCATTATGATCTCTGTTACAGTCTTCTTTACCTGCCTTATCTGTAAACTAAACATGGTTATAGACATCAATTTGCAACAGCGCTGAGCAATCTCTGAGGGAAAGGCAGTCACCTCAGCACAGGACCTCCGAAAAAGCTTTCATCTTGCAATATAGTGTGGCTGAGGCCGCTGGTGTGCAGCCGTAGTGAACACACTCCCTCCCAGCGTCACTCATAGAGTGAAATTCCAGACATACTCACATAATTAGCATGATATACATTCTGGTTGATGTCATGATAATATCCCACCATCTGTTCCTCGAAAGTCTACAGTGTGTCCTCCATGGTTATTTTGATAGAGTACATTCTGTTCTTGATTGGTGTACACACAGAGACAGATCATGTCAATGTGTTATAGCTTATCACATGGGATGCAGGGTTCAAACTCATGCGGTGGAAACTGTTGGAATTTGGGCCCCAGTTGGTAGTAAGCAGATACTGTGAGTGCATTTGGAGATGGGATACTCATTGCTGTATGCAGAGGTAGATGTTCAGCTTTGATGGCATATGCGATGGCAGTCTGGTAGCCTTGATATCTAGACTCACTCGATATTCTCATCTGGATTGTCCAGACGTTGAATGGCAGTATCATATTACCAATTTTCAATTGGATGTATTCTTGGCCTGAGTGATGGGATTTCTTCCATGGCGTGCACTGGTGCAAGGTTTTCTTAGATACAAAATATCAGATGGTTCAATACAAATGATATCTGTACAAGTGGAAATGCATTGGTGATTGTGTAATGACAGAATCCTGGCACCCTAAGTTTTTTTTCTGAGTCCAGTCAGGTGAGGCCATCAGCAGTTACTTATTTTTCAGGCACATCCGTTTGTTGTTTGTCATATGTCAATATTGAGGGGTCTCTGTGGTGCAGGTCCAATTTTAATACAGCTTTCTATCTGAAGTCTTTTGGGAGAGATCTGATTAACATTTCTACCTGTGTGTACTCAGCCATGGCTTCCATGTCAATTATAATGCAGCTGATGTTGTCGATGGTAAGTATTAAGGCTTTGAGGCCGATGTTAGTACATTCCAGCTTGCCCTCCCAGACTTACTCCACCAATAATTTCGGATATATATATATTCAGCTATCTGTATGTTGGAAGGCATCTTTTGGTTCCTCTTTTATCAGCTTTCTGTTCTTTGTCAAATATCTGTTCATCAGGTTGATTCTCTCCTGATTCTTTTTCCAGCAGCAGTGCTTGGAAGGTTGATATGCTGTCTATGGCCTTCTAATAAGTTCCAGTACCAGATGTGAGGCTGTAGTGTGCCTCGATGAACTCTGTATTATCTGCTCCATGGACGACTGGGGCACCTACCAATTTATGGACTGATGTTTAAATCTTTTTCAATCTATGGCACATGCAATGAACTCAATCCATTCTGTTTGACCATGTCAATAGTTGGGCAAGGTGTAGGCAGAAAATTCCATGCTGGTGGAGTATTTGATAAGGCATGATGGTCTGCCACTAGAGGAACTGGCGCACCCACTGGAACTGATGGCAGTGGGAGAAGATCAAGGGTGGTCAGCCAATATTTCAATTGGTACAGTTGTGGTGATTTGGAGATAGTGTGGTGATTTAGGTTGGAAATTGGCAGTAATAGGTGATCTAAGGTCAATTGTTAGTTTGTGAGTCTTTTGGAACTGGAGTTGGGTCATTTGGCACACTTATTGTGGTGAGCTGGTTATTTTGTTCATCCCTTAGTCCAGCTTCACCGCCTCTCACTGTGTTCAATCTTAGAGCCCTACTAGATTGTCCATTTGTGGTGTTCCAATTCCTGCAACTCCCCCCCACCAGAAGCGTCCTCTTTAGTGCTCTTCATAATCTTACCTGCGTTGTTGATTCATTTTCTCTGTATACATTTACATCAGTGTCATTCCTCCTAAGGAGTTGTCGTTGATATATTTGCATCTGTTTTGTTGTCCCAGTTTATGGTCTGTACCAGTTCACAGAGTTGTTCCCATCTGCAAGGTCAGTGCCTGTCCTCCGAGTATTTCGTTGGTCTCTTTATCTTGATATTCATCCCGGCATCAAGTCGGTGCTGTCCATCCCAGTGTTGGATTCTTCCCTTTGTGTTGGAGTTCATCGCAATGTATGGTTATTTCCTTTTATCTGACTGTTTGGTTGGTGCCATTTCAATGATATTCATTTCCGTCAATGGTTGGTGTCATTATCATTGGAGATAGTAATGAACCAAACTTAGCACAGACAGCATTGCAATCCGACATGGGTAGCACCACCCCTAGCCCGATTCTTCATTCCCTTGACATATGCTCAGGTCGCAGGGTAAGTATTTTTCATTAGTTACTTCATCCAACATGTACCTCTATTAGCTTGCAATGGTAGGTTGCATTTGTTGAGCTGATTGGGAGTACGGATATCACTATGCCAAGGACTATGATGTAACTTGCCTCTTTTGTAGTTAGCACCATTAGTCATCGATCGACCTTATGTCGATGCGACATGTCTCGTTACACGATACAATAGACACACCTTTGCATACGCCCGCACACACTCGACTACTCGAGCGCACGCCACCGTACAACAGGTTATGAGCCCTTGCGTTTAAACAGCGCACCGACGATCAACACTTCCATTTTCGTTTGTCGAGTGGAGGTCATCGTTACGGAGAAGCGTCTCCACAAGCTAAGCAATTACCCCGCACCCCGCCGTACTTCTGACTGTGGCTGCTGGACGTCACCCGTACAGTCTGAGAGACTACGATACCTGACGATTGTGATACAAGATTAGGATCATACGAGATGAGTTCGACGACAATCACAATCACCAAGTTCAATGGCACGAACTATGCACAATGGGCAACCGAGATGGGACTACTTCTCGAGCAGAAGCAAGTGTACGGTATCATCAAAGGATACAACGACAAGCCGGAAGAGCAAGCAGCAAACGCGACCGCTACAGAGAAGGCCGCTTTCAAAGACTGGATGAATCGCCATGGTGTTGCCTGATCGACTATTCTACTCGGCATGGAACCGAGGATACAGGCGGAATATACGGTCGTCGACGATGCGAAGACGCTTTGGGAGAAGCTAGCATCAGCCTACAAGTCAAAGCTAAAGCTCAACATCTTCGAGATTAGGGAAGACCTTTGGAGCATCAAGCTACAGGACTGCGGAGATGTCGACAATTACGCATCGCGGATCGATCGGAAAGTCAAGGATTACAATCTCTGCGCAGGGCCAACAACCACTGACACTGATGCCGATGCGAATGCAAAGACAATCGCCAAGATGAGTGAGCAGGAACACATCTTCTACCTCCTTCGCGGGATCCCAAGGAACGACGAGTGGAAAGTCTTCCTGGAGCTCATGATGGACAAAAACGCCACGATGACCGCCACGCCCGATGAGATCGTCACCAAGCTCGTCGAAAAGGAAGCTGCAATCAAGAGAGAGAAAGGGCTCGCTCCAGAAGCTCTGCTCTTTGCAAAGAAAGGTGGTGGTAATGGCGGTAAAGCCGGTAAAGGCGGCAAAAGTCCAAGGAAGGATAAGAGAGATAGTAAGGACGAGAGGAAAGAGAAGGATTTCCGGAAGTGCTTTCATTGCCAGCGGCGAGGGCATACCACCGAGAACTGCTTGAGCAAGCAACGCGGCGATCCTCCAAAGTCTGCCGACACTGCAGCAAAAGCATCAACTGAAGCATCGGCTACTTCGACTCTCACCACTTCGATCAAGAACTATTGGATGGTGGCCAGCTCAAATGCTTCATCCAGTGATTGGTTCATCGATTGCGGATGCACGACTCACATCTCCGGCCGTCGATCAATGTTCATCACCTACACCGAATATTCTCCGAATACGAAGAAGGTAAAGGGATAAAATGGGGTCACATCGTTTGCATCAGGATATGGAAGTGTTAGGTTGATTTGCCAGCTGCCAGATGGAAAGACGGAAACGATCATACTCCAAGAAGTGGTGCATTTGCCGGGGTCGTTCAACCTCATCTCACAGTCTCAGATCATGGACAAGGACGTCAAAGTCGAACCGGTGAATCACTACGGTCTCAACCTCTACAATCGCCATGGCAAGTTGATTGCCACTGCACCTCAGGTCGATGGGCTATTCGTTCTGGATCGCGTTCTGGATCGAGCTCCGGGATCGACCGAATACACCGAAATCAACGACAGCTGCCTGCTGGCACTTAAGACGACTGGGCATGCATCTCGGCACGATGCAGAGAAGCGGATATTATGGCACCGCCGCCTGGCGCACGTCGGTCTGAAGGCCTTGGAGATCTTGCCGACGATCACCGATGCTCCGAAGATGACCGGGAAGTGCGATTGCGAGAGCTGCATCAAGTGCAAATTAGTTCGGAAGCCCTTTACTCCCACGACCTCCCGTGCCACTGAGCCTCTGCAGCTCGTGCACTCGGACATATGCGGTCCCCTGGAAACAGCCATCGGAGGAGGTCGATATATGCTGCTCTTCATCGACGACGCCACGAGGCATACGGATGAGTACATATTGAAGTACAAGTCGGAAGCCCTTGAGAAATTCAAAGAATGGAAGGCTCTTAGAGAAAAGGAGTCGGGCAAGCAAGTGAAGCGATTTCGTACAGATGGAGGCAGTGAGTACACCTCCAAGAAATTCGCAGAATACCTAAAATCAGAGGGCATATTAAAAGAAACGACTACGCCCTACACTCCTCAGTCTAATGGAGTTGTCGAACGGGCGAACCGCACGATCATGGAGCGCGTACGATGCATGCTGGACGATGCCGGACTTTCGAAGAAGTACTGGGCCTTTGGAGTCTCAGTGGCGGTCTATCTCAAGAACCGCACTCCGACACGCTCAGTGGTTGGTAAGACTCCGTACGAGGCCTGGCATGGATCCGGAAAGAAGCCATCAATGAAGCATCTCCGTGTGTTCGGATGC
>Ga0307514_10000576_pt1 | contig 69042 bp, 71 predicted proteins | sample 16_EM_MG_FD_203088 | JGI IMG/M metagenome (GOLD analysis project Ga0307514, IMG submission 203088) | Populus trichocarpa ectomycorrhiza microbial communities from riparian zone in the Pacific Northwest, United States - 16_EM | ecosystem: Host-associated > Plants > Roots > Unclassified | place...
CTCATGATTATGGCATGGAGAGAGAGAGAGGGATGACTTAACTTCGTGTTCTTAGGTGATGGTAGAGTTGAGCACAAGAAAGAGAGAGATCAGAGGAGATGGGGGAAATCATCATGAGAAACTGGGAATTGAGAGAATTTCGTGTGCAAGTCAATTGACCATCCCCGATACGGCAGGTACGAATCCTGATACGGCGGGTAATAACACCAATACGAGGTCTTTTAAACCCAATCTGGCCTCTTCTAAACCCAATCAGGCAAGTCGTACTCCTGATTTCTCATAGCCGCTCGTATCCTTCATATCGCTCTAATCTTCATCCCCCATCTCTCTCTTTCTTGTCCACAACTCTACCATCATCGCAAGAATACAAAGTTAAGTCATCCCTCTCTATCTCTCCATGTCATCATCATGAGTTAACACTGAGTGCAGCATACACTGAGTACAGCATACACCTAAGATTGTCTGTCGTCCCTTCATTCTCACGATTTTGAGTCGACCCCTGAATGTTGCTTCAGCTTCCAGCATACCTACCTACCGATCCACCGCCACCAGCCAGTTCTCTATAAGAGCTTCAAAGGTAAAGTCACCTCGTCACATTCCCATGGTTTTGAGTTAACTAACCGATGAATAGAGTCTCAGCACCTGGCGCGCCTCCCATCGACCGCCTCTAGATTGCAGTCCATGTCCGAACTCGCTCGATCACGGCCTCGCAGTGCATCTCTGAGTTTACTCAATCTTGGTCTCCAATTGCATCTCCAAACTCGCTCGATCACGGCCTCAAAGTGCATCTCCAAACTCGCTCGATCACGTCGATCACGGCCTCCCAGTACATCTCTGAGTTCACTCAATCTCGGCATCCAAGTGCATCTCCAAACTCGCCCGATCACGGCCTCGGAGTGCATCTCTGAGTTCACTCAATCTCGGCCTCAAAGTGCATCTCCAAACTCACTCAATCACTGTCTCCCAGTGCATCTCTGAGTTCACTCAATCTCGGTCTCCAATTGCATCTCCAAACTCGCTCGATCACGGCCTCCAAGTGCATCTTCAAAGTCGCTCGATCACGACCTCAGGGTGTATCTCTGAGTTCACTCGATCGTCGTCTTCAGGCGCACCTCGAATTGTTCCCAATCACCGAGTGCTGCCAGTCCAGATATACCGTGTGTAGATAGGTAGCTATATAGATACATACATACATAGATGAGAATACAAACTGAATGCATAAGGTTTGAAAATTGTTGAACGATAAGTAGTAGCTATGATTTCCAGGCGCACCAGCAGCATTTCCAAAGAAGATGTTTTTCCCAGACTGCTCCCAGGTGCTCCCAGGTGCGCCTGAAGACCGCCACATCAGTCCAGTAAACTCGAATCCGTCGCCTGGGCGACGGGCAGCATGTAATTCTCCGTCAGAGGGTACAAGGTTCCGTCTGAGCCGTCAGAGCAGTCCGGAACACCCAGGTCTTTCTGATGGAAACTAGAGTTGTTGCTGATGGGAGTGTCAACAATCTTTCGTCTTGCATCTTGGGTAATCGAAGTGTCGCTTGGTGGCAACAATTCATATACGAAGTTATGGCAGCCTTTTCAGGCAACACAGTGCATGACATCTACATTACCCCATTATGAAAATAAACGTCAACTGAGCGTCATCAATTGTGTGTCTTGCGTATTGGGTAATCAAGGAATCACGCGGATAGTTGAGCACATAACATAGCTATTAACCCCTCGATAGACAACAATACACAATATAGAAGAAAAAACATGGGTTCCAAAATAATCAAGATTACAAACTGCAAACCATGCAAAAACAGATTACTGGATGTTGAATTAGTGATTTTGATAAGATGCTATTATCAAACAGCAAAAACAAGAGCATCATATGAATCTACAGATGGACCCGCTGATAACCCGCCCAATTTAACCGGGTTGAGAAATTTCCTTTGAATCATACCTGAGTTAAAGGTTCTGGTGTATTGACAACCCGGACAGCCAGTTTGGCAACGTTTCAGTTTTGACCTCGACCCGGACCCGGAGCGACAGTCTGGAACTGTTGCTAATACTATGTACAGCCCATTGTATGGTCCTTCAAGTTGTTGTACGGGATCATCTTCCCCCAATTCGACTATTCCGATTTTCAATTCAGCATCGTCTGGTTCCCCTGATTTCTTGGTTCTTTTGAACCATCATTCAGCTTCCTCCAGTGGTAGTTGATATTCCTGGCACCATAGTGTTACATCTTGGGATGCTGTGGGCAATTTCCCTCTGTTCAATTTCTCTACTTTGGATCTGCTCAGGGCCATTACATTGCAGATATATGTTATACGCCGCGTCGGTACTGCCATTCTGGAAAGTGATCGAAGGGTGTGTAATTAGTACTGTAATTATGTCAGTCAATTTTGAACTGTGCTAAATAAGTCATTGCCAGATTCTCCCTTGCAACTTGCCTCCCTGCAATGATATGGGCAGATACGAAACATGCTACATGCCGCTTGCCTCTGATCTTTTGCAATGTAATTAAAGGTGTAAAGACAAACATCCTGTGGGCAAAATTTGCACTGTGTAGGCTCTACATCTGAAATACATCTTTTGATCTTACAACCTATGCAGTAACAAGGGCGCCGGATACATTGTCCACAGCAGTATGAAGATCCTTCATGTATTCAACAGTATCGATCGCGACAATACTGATAATCTTTCATAGGGTTTAAAGTAGCCTTATCATAAGAGACTGTTACAGGGGTGCTTATTTCGAATAATTGATACAACATTCATTGAAATTTGTACAGCTGCCTAATCACCAAATTGTCCTGCTCTTTTTCCCTTGTCTTATCCCAACACTCAACTTCTTGAGATCTTGTCCAAGAACAAACTAATACCCACAATTGTCAAAAGATATATCATGCAAGTTAACAATAGCTTCATACTCTTCTCCTGATGCAAGACCCAGTGATAGGTATCTCCAGACATTGTATTCAATACTGGGTAGGCTTCCAAAGTGAAGCACCAGTACCAATACGTAACATTGTTGGTATTTCTGATAATGAATACATAGGTATCCAAAAATGGTGACAGTATGTGCTGAGGGTGTTTGCGATACTCATAATCGGTCAGGAGGCATACAAAAATATCCCAGTTATACTTGGCAGTTGAATCAAGACGATGTCGCACTTTAGTATATGGTATGGTTGTAGAAGTAATGGCGAATGGAATTCTTAATAATAATGCAAGGTGTTCCTTGTTGCTAATGTCTGACTGTTGATTGGTACTAGAGCTTGGTTCTCTTTATTGCCAAAACAATGTGGGTTCTGTATAGCCAAGTCCTTAGAATGAAACTTTGTCAGAATTCTTACTATGACACCTCAATTGCTTGATAGCTTATATCTGAGGCTTTTACTTAATGCCTTCTTGATAATTCCACCAGTTCCCAATGCTTATCAAGTTCATATATGAGTGGTTTTGAAATGTTATGTTCCTGACTAAGGCCATCCTCATGCAAGATATCCAATGTACAAAATGACAGCTCAAAAATTCAACTTTAACATCTTGCTGTTCATTCATTCAGTTGTTGGAACATCTGATGACATGTAGTGTTTCAGTGCATAACACAATAATATGAATGCCTCTCGATGATTTGGGCATTTGGCAATTGAGTCAGAGATTTAATCGGCAACCAACCCATACTACGCCAATGTAGATTGTGATACCATCTTGTGGTTGAGATGCATACATATTCATGCCAATGAGCAGGTTTCCTTCATGTCTCTTATCTGCAACCTATGCAAATAATCCCTCAGACACTCCACGTTTAGGTCTGTACTGTAAAATGACTGGAAAGACCCTAAAGGTGTTCCGATTCCTTTGGAGATCAGCTTAATAATTTCTACATTCTCCCATATTACTTGACATCTGCTGTGCACATACTTCTGCATAATTACAACTTAACTGTGTATTGTCCTGCTAGACAAGATATAGTAGGTGTGGTTGATAATTATGTTCACCACTAGCACTTTAATTAATGCTCTGGCTATGGCATTATAGTTGAGTCATCATAGGTAAATCAGCTAAGACCTGCATAGGTTATCCTAATGAATTGATATGCTGTGCAAGTGTAATCCCGCTAAAGATTACTTCACTGGCATATATAATGTCATTTCCCAAGAGGTATTATGCATCGTCAGTTGTATTAACCTATTATGTATTGCTATAACTCTTTATGTACCCTTATCGCTATTAGGGGAAAACCCCTAACATCCTAAACTCTTGATCAATAGTCATCCTCATAATCAATCATTAGAGCAGCTCTGTTACTTTTTGGAGAGACAATACAAAAATGGATAAATGTCCAATTCAATCAGATCCCTGCTTTTGTAGTATCACAATTTTAGATTTGCATTTATTCTGTACATTTCGGCTTCCATCTTTGGACTTCACCAAATCACCATGGATTCTTTGGCCGTGATGCATATTGGATTGACTGTTATGGGTATCTATATACTGTCTTGCTTGGGATGGAGAGGTTTCAAGGCTAACATACTGGGCTCAATCAAGCAGAAATAATCTGCCAAATCCTGAAGTGATATCACTTAAAGTACTGTGTAGGATTCTTTACTACTAACAATGCCTCCAATAATGACACTCCTCTGCAAAAGCTTGGTCATATATTCAATGCCCATAGTATTCCATTTAATCGAATTTATACTAGGGTTTATTGCTTTGGTCATGTGATCAACTTGGTTGTGAAAACTTTTGTATATGGTAGTGACCACCATGGTCTTGAAACCAGTGCAGCAACATTGGAAGCCTCGGAATCAATCAAACTCAAAAACTCACCAAGTTATAGTGCATTTACTGAGAATTGGGAAAACTCCCCAACATATGTATCTGGATACTACAATCTCTGGGATGCAGATCTAGATTTCAAGAGTATCTTCAGCACCTTCTCCCACATATCACGGCATGCACACCACTTGTTTGTAATATGACCCATGGACAGGGGGATGTGAATGCCATCGAGCGGGTTTTCGAAATTAAGGAGCGATTGGACCAATTTCTTTTTACTACTATGCGGAATGAACAACAACAAAAGAATGGGAAAGCGCGTGGTTCAGAAATTGCCATTGGCCATGCAGAATCTGTGGATAACCCAAATTCAGAGTCTATTACCCAGGATGAGTTAACCTTGGATGACTGGGAAGATCTCAAGATAATCCGCTCAATTTAACTACCATTCAAAGCTTAGTCTCTTTATTTGCAGCGCAACAACACTGACAAGAACCAAGCGAATGTATATATTGCTGAGGTTATTCCTGCAATGGATGAACTACTTGCACACCTTAAGGAACCAAAGATTCAGTATTCTAACCCAGATGTCTACTATCCTCATATCATCACATCCATTCAACTAGCTGGGTCTCTGCCGAACAGGTACTATTCCTTGACCGATCTCCAGCCTGCGTTATATGCTGCAGTAGCCTTGCATTGTGATATGAAGCTCTCATACTTTGAAGATGAAAGGAAATCAAGGCCAGAGTGGATTGAAACTGGTACCTCCATAGCTATAAATCTGTGGCAGAGCGATTACCACAATCACATCGTTGATCCAATTGAGCCGCCAGCATACTCAGCCAGCAACACACTTTCAACTGTCCTTGATAATAGATTACCACTCTGAAAGCAAAATCAGCGGGCATGACCAACCATGGATGATGGCCGCCATGATCAGTTTCAGCAGTTCCAGTCAAACAGTGAAAAAGAGGAGGATATATCAGATTTGGTTCAATTCTGGAGGGAGCATCTGGATACACCTCGCAGGGCTCAGCTTGCACACATGGCACTCAGTATGCATTCAATCCCTGCCATGTCTGCAGAAGTATAAAGAGTGTTCAGCAGCTCCAGGATTCTCATCTCTGACTGCAGAAACAGACTTGGAGATACTATTATCACAGCAGTGGAGTGTTTGAAATCATGGGAGCATGCAGGTCTGGCTCAAGTTGATGAGGTCTGTGAGGTGAATGAACTGCTCAAGGCCTTGGAGAAGCGGCAAGTGCATATTTGAGCATAAGAAGTGGTTGTGTTTGGGTTAGAGAAATAGTGGTGGAGGACATTGATGGTTAACAATATTTGTAACGAGCTGCTTTTATTTTGTAAGATTTTGCACCACAATGTTTTGTATTATCTAGTAGCACCATCGGCCGCCAGATATCTACAGTCCAGTCAGATCAAATCTGCCAGATTGGCGGCCGGCCTGTGTCAAAAATTTCGTGGCCGGCCTTGGCACAGACCGGCACAGATCATGCTCAGATCTGACCGGACTGACCGCTTCGGAACACTGATATAATCATGAATTTCTCGAAAGAACTGTAGTTGTATTTGTAGTATGTTAGCCTACCTGAGTTGTGCCAACACACCAAATGAGAAGCTGTAAGTCATTATCTCACCGTATATAGTGATCCTAGAAAATAGCAGTGGATGATTTGTATCCGAATGACGTCATTACAGCCGTTCGCGGAGCAGCCTGACTATTTCCTCATGCCCATACCCGACAGCCAGGTACAGTGTCGTGTATGTTGAGAATGCGTCGGCCACGATTTGGGCGCCTCTGTCGAGCAGCAGCCTGGCCGTGGCCGTATGCCCATTCTCGGCAGCCAGGTGCAGTGCCGTATATCCTGAGCATGTCTGGGTATTAATTCGGGCACCTCTGTCGAGCAGCAGCCTGACCGTGGCCGTATGCCCATTCGCGGCAGCCAGGTGCAGTGCCGTGTATTCTGAGGGTGTCTGGGCCTCGATTTGGGCGCCTCTGTCGAGCAGCAGCGGGACCGCGGCCTCATGCCCATTCTCGACAGCCAGGTGCAGTGCCGTATATCCTGAGCATGTCTGGGTATTAATTCGGGCACCTCTGTCGAGCAGCAGCCTGACCGTGGCCGTATGCCCATTCTCGGCAGCCAGGTGCAGTGCCGTGTATTCTGAGGGTGTCTGGACCTCGATTTGGGCGCCTCTGTCGAGCAGCAGCCTGACCGTGGCCTCACGCCCATTGTCGGCAGCCAGGTGCAGTGCCGTGTATCCTGAGGGCATCTGGGCATCGATTCGGGCGCCTCTGTCAAGCAGAAGCCGAGCTGTGACCTCACGCCCATTCTCAGCAGCCAGGTGCAGTGCCGTGTATTCTGAGCGTGTCTGGGCCTCGATTTGAACGTCTCTGTCGAGCAGCAGCCTGACCGCAGCCTCATGCCCATTCTCGGCAGCCAGGTGCAGTGCCGTGTATTCTGAGGGTGTCTGGGCCTCGATTTGAGCGCCTCTGTCGAGTAGCAGCCTGACCGCAGCCTCATGCCCATTCTCGGCAGCTAGGTGCAGTGACGTGTATTCTGAGGGTGTCTGGGCCTCGATTTGGGCGCCTGTGTCGAACAGCAGCTTCACCGTAGCCTCATGCCCATTCTCGGCAGCCAGGTGCAGTGTCGTGTATCCTGAGCGTGTCTGGGCCTCGATTTGAGCGCCTCTGTCGAGCAGCAGCCTGACCGCAGCCTCATGCCCATTCTCGGCAGCCAGGTGCAGTGCCGTGTATCCTGAGCGTGTCTGGGCCTCGATTCGGGCGCCTCTGCCGAGCAGAAGCCGAGCTGTGACCTCACGCCCATTCTCGGCAGCCAGGTACAGTGCCGTGTATTCTGAGGGTGTCTGGACCTCGATTTGAGCGCCTCTGTCGAGCAGCAGCCTGACCGCAGCCTCATGCCCATTCTCAGCAGCCAGGTGCAGTGCCGTGTATTCTGAGGGTGTCTGAGCCTCGATTTGAGCACCTCTGTCGAGCAGCAGCGGGACCGTGGCCTCATGCCCATTCTCGGCAGCCAGGTGCAGTGCCGTGTATCTTGAGCGTGTCTGGGTATTAATTCGGGCACCTCTGTCGAGCAGAAGTCGGGCCGTGACCTCACGCCCATTCTCAGCAGCCAAGTGCAGTGCCGTGTATCCTGAGGGTGTCTGGGCTTCGATTTGGGGCAGTTGCTGAACTGTGTCCTGATGCCCTCGCTCAGTAGAAATTGATAAAAGGGCCCTGAGTGGCCGATGTAAATTAATCTGAGTGCTGGCTATCAGTAATGCTTCCGCAACTCTGTGATACCCGAGGCTGGACGCGGCCCATAAGATTTCATTCCTAAATTGCTCGGCGGTGTCGCTTGAACCTCGGCTTGCAAATGCCTGGTTCAGAAGAGGAGTATTACTAACCCAGTTTTCTAAAAGTTGTGATGCTGGGTTATCAGGAGTCAATTCCGTAAGAAGCTGCGAAACGAGTGGCGAGAGATTCGCATGCGTAGTTCTGGGGCATTTCCCTATATCATCTGCGAGATGACCAAGTATGTAGTTAATCAATGGCCTTTTGTTGAGATATTTAACATAAGATTCGAAGTGTCCGGATGTCCAACTGCTAATATGCGGGAATTGGGCGGTGTTTGTAAGTGCAGCGCAAAATGTGAGATATCGGATACAAGTCGTTATTATCCTAATATGTGCATCGTCTTCAACTATCCCAAACCTAGAGCTTGCTACAGGTCCATTCGGCCGGAAGAAGAACTCGCGAACTGTTTGATGCATTACTTGAACGCTGCTTTCTACAGACACTTGTTAGAGGATGTTCTGAAATGTTTCTCTCAGGGTATAAACTACCATCACCGGTGCCTTTGGCTTCTAAAAAGTTGCACCCGCATCGAATGATTCGATTCCTCATACCGACTATAATATATCTATTGAACGACTCGACAGATAGGACGGATCCAAGATCTGAGTCTGAGTCATCTGGGATGGCGAGAGCATGTTGAAGTTCAGAAACCGTAAGAGGGCGGCCAGAGAATAGAACAAACCGGAACATCTTTATCCCATCCATAACATCTTGTTCTGTACCGCCCCCCATAATGTGCAGGATACGTTCATAAAACTTGTCTAGCTCGGTCGGTAGGCTTTTGAGGAAGTCAAAAATCTGTTTCTCGGTGCCACCTCCCATTGCGAAATTTTCCAGCTCGTCACAAACTAATTTCACCCATAAAAACACACCTTGAGCATGTCTAACTATGTAGTCTGTAATTCGGACTAGGATATCCTCAGGGAACTCAGTGTACACAGCGTCTGAAAAACAAGACTGAACAAAGTTGTATATATCAGGTCCGTTCATATCTTGCATTCGTATGACTCCATGATATTTAGCAGCATGTCGTTGGACTTCTCCAACCGGTCTACTTGCAACAAAGACCTTCACAACGCAGCCGTTCTTATTCCTGGAACAAAGGTTGAATAATAGTAGCAGAATATCTCGCCTGTCCGTCTCATTAGATTCATCAACCGCATCGATGATAAGATAAAGTTGTTTCATGGTAGGTTGTTCTCCTATTGACTGCAGAATTTCCTTTAAAGACTTGTAATGCCAGTCGCTGAGATACTTATAACCCTGCTCTCGCAGTTTCCGGTACTCCCGATACTTGGGCTGGAAGTGAAAAAAGCAAGACTCATCTTGGTCTAGAATGTCGTAGAGGATTGAGCGAAGCATATTGTAATGACTCCTTTCGGATTCGCCGTGTCTGAAAGTGTAAAAAAAGCAGGCTCTAACGGCTGTGCTTGCATTCGGTATCTTTTGTGGAAGATTGTCCTTGAAGTATTTCACGATAGTACTTTTTCCGCTTCCAGGCTTTCCTTGTATACATAATATGCTAGAGCTGTCAGAGGCGGACCAGTTTTGATACTGATCATGGCTCCAAAGCCAATGTAGGGTGCCCACATGGCTACCCGAGATTTTGTGGTAACGGGTGTTTTCGAAGCGTAAGGTATTAAGACATTCTGAGTTTTTTGCCTAGTTAGATTGGCGCATAATAAAGGAGTTATAATTGTACCTTGTCTTTCCTTGTCGTACTCAATAGATAACACCCCCTCCTCCTCCACCATGACCTTGATCACATTTTGCGGCCTGCTTGTAAGTAAAGCTTTGACCCTCCCCCGCAGCTGTGAGACAAATGCGCAAATTTCCCTGGTTAACTCATGTCTGCAGTCGTCTAACCCATCAATAATTAATACGAGCTCTCGTTCTTCAATCTTCAGAGCTGCCATCAGAGCTTCCCAATGTTCACTACTCCGCGTCACACAGAGGAGTTGTTTTGTTATGTCTTGGACAGGCCATAATTTTGAGTCCAAATCTGTATCCTTTTTACTAATTACCGCATCAAGAAGGTCATGAAGGAATACAGTAATAACTGATTTCTTCTTGGGCGGCAGTAAATTGCTGACAAGTTGGTGAAGGAGAACGCGGACAAAACCAGTGCCCACGGATGTTGCGTTAGCCACCGTCCGGCAGAAAATATAGAGCAGGGCATTCTGCGATCCGGAATCTGCTTTGGCCTGATCTACAATGTGTGATACAGCTTGGTCAATTCGGCACGTAGGTGGTCCGGACAACCAAAGCACGTGACCATTAGTAGACTTCCATTGCTTGAAGTCTATATTTTCGAAAATCCAGTTAAATTTGGGTAGCTCCAAAGACGGTATTTTGGACTTATGCTTCTCCTGATCAATTGCTGATAGCCTCTGCAAAAACCGGTCCGGATTTACACTGTCTATTGCGAAGCGGAGACTCTGCTCGATAAGCAACGGATCTTAAACTTTGTCAGCTTTAAATTTGCATTCTATATGACCGATACTGCCCCTAATCGCGTATAAGGAACAGCACTACAGTGCGTAAACCACCACGGAAACCTGTGAGTCACGTGAAAGACTCGTACTCGACCACTATTTTGGTGCTGTTCCTTATACACGAGTGGACGCAGATAATTCCATGACGTACCAAGACACCCCTTTAGATGTTTAACAACTGTCTTGTACGTCGGATCTACTGGGGAGTCAAATTTAACCATATCTGTATGGTTTTTGTTGACCGGAATCTGGAATCCGTCTGGTAGGTATAACTGTGCAGAAAATCTCTGGACCATTTGAACCTCGGGCCCGTCTCTTCTAAATTCGTGCGACCCCACCTAAACAAACCAAATAGTTCATCATCTCGTATCTCAGAGCTGTTACCCGGGCAGGTGTACTATTTACCTTCCTGACAGATGGCGTTTTCTTAGTCTCATAAAAGCTAAAGATTTTCTGTTTAAAACTTTTCCATATGCCCAAGAGTTCCTCCCTTTGATTCTCTAAAAACTCAGAGTCCTGTTTTAGCTGGACGATCAGATTATTTCTTTGTTCCCCTGGCTCGGCATCCACCACTGCTTCTAACTCATCGGTTCGAAGACCTAAGAGGGGTGTTCCAAAAAGAAAAATTCCATGGGTCGAATTCAGAATAGACTTGTGAAGGGGGTTGCGGTTTGATTCAATTAATGCCTGTGAACTAAGTGAGACGAGAGACAGGCGTTCGTAGTTGACGAATTCAACTTACCTGCAATATCAAAATACCTCCTAGACTGTGCCCCATAAATATGATTGGCCGGCTCTGATTCAGAAAAAGTTGCTAAGTTATTATACAAGTTCTCGCGCTGTGATTAGATAGTGCTTACCTCCGCCGAAATTCGACAATTTTCCAACTGTTGAATAAAGTGTCTTCGGTGATCAGACAACCTCACATCATTTCCCTCAACAAGACTACTATTATAACCATAAGTCATAATCCTGATATGCTTGATGTCCTCGGGTAGATAATCTTTTAACCACATGTCGCGAGTCTTGCGGCTTCTCCATGATCCGAATGCGTGTCCCGCAAGACCAGTCACCGCGACCACACTACATACAAGACGCTTGAAGTCAGCATCTGGCAAGTTTGGTGGCAGCGGGAAGCAGGAGGATATGGAGAGTTGGAGGTGTGGAGGGTTGGAAATAGGGTAATACTCTGCGACTATTTCGCCTTCAGGAACGTTCAACGGCGTCATTTCATAAAAATGGTCGTCGATCACAAGAAGCGTCTCGTCCAATGCCTGCTTATAATTCGACTCATTCGATTTGAGAGATTGAAAATACTCAGTGCAGGTGCTCAAGTTGAGCAATGCCGTCTGAGTGAGATCGTAACACCCAGGGAAGAGCGAAAGTTGAAATTTGCGATCTTTAAGGGAAGGATCGATGTTATGTAGAGCACCAAGCAACGCATCCATATCCCAGTTCGTTGGTACATTAGTTATTCGAAAACATTTTGGCCCGGCGTCGGCAGCAGAATTAGGACCCGTTGGTGGGTTTTCGTTTTCCCGCACGGCGGTTGAAGACGCTAAGGGGACTACATGATGTTGGGCGGAAGTGGACACCGCTTCTGAGTCATTTCGCTCGACAGATCCGGGAGCCGGTGACGAAGATTGGCTAAGGCGTTTGTTCGGACGTTGGGGTGCAAGATGCTTATCTCCTGGTCGCTTGAACATCGTCGGGGCTGAATATGGAGCTTGAATAGAAAATGAAAATGGGTGGAACTAGATCGTCTTTATCGTTGTCTGGTGAAAGTGGGGTTATGCGACGTGGCCTTGTGCCTTGTGCCTTGTGCCTTGTACTCGGAGGGTGCCAAAAGTCGGGCGCGCCCCATAAAATGCGGAAATTCTACACTTCCACCACAACAATAGAGAGAAATTTCGAAAGAGAGGGGAGTGATAATTGGTTATCAGAAATGCTTCTATGGAGTTTTCTCAGAAAAATATTTGTCATGTAGGGAATGATGAGGATCTTGGCATTTCTTGTTGTATGGGGCAAAAGTCGGGCGCTCTTTTGCCCTGTGTCACCGCGTCCGAAATACCCGAGTACCCGAGTACATTGTGCGGGTATCATAGGGCGGATAAGATACTTTAGGGTAAGGTATATGTACCGAAACTTCTAAGTGGCTACCGGTTCAAATAAGTCTCAGCTACATGCATATTGTACTCGACTGTCTGATATCTCGATTGACACAAATGTAATCCTCTTCTGCTAGTACGCCGCGGCTGGTTAAGTTCTGTCCAAGCTATAGTGGGCGGCTTTGGATATTGTAGTTTTTCTATTGCTTTCGTTATGATATGTGCCCATTAGCACCGAAGCTAGTGGCATTGACCCCGCCCACATCACATGATCAGATGAGTTGGTATGTCATGACGTCATCGGGCAGCGGCACTTAATTCCGAAACTCACTCCGATCTCCTGTATATCCGTCACTTACATGTGAACTTCAACCATCGGGATTGTAACGCCATCACATGCAGCCTATTTAACTACTCGAGAGGACACATTTGCACCCCATATTCCTCACCGAAACAACGCCATGTCCGAACACCTAATACCCGCCGTCGAAAAGCAGATCTCGAGAGGAACCAGTAGTAGCAGCGACGACGATAACCATCTACCGAACGGCACGCGAAAGATCCAGACATCAATCCCCGAATACGAAGTCACCGTCAAAAGAAAGCCCTACATCCCCACAGACGAAGAAGAACTCCACTTCAAAAGCCCCGGTCCGCATCTCCTCGCTCGCAGAAGCAACAAACTAACACACTACATCTAGGTACCGCGCGCGTCAACCTCGCTGCAACATCAGCCCACCCCGACGGCACCACAACAAACGACTACGCCAAGACGCATGCGTCACAAACAGTCCTGCAACAACACTGCGCCTTCTTCGACTACGACGACGATGGGATAATCTGGCCGTTGGACACATACCGGGGCTTTCGGGAAATCGGGTTCAACATCTTCCTCAGCGCACTCTCCATGTTCGTCATCCACGCCAACTTCTCATACCCCTCATGTCCCAGTATCATCCCGGATCCGTTCTTCCGCCTATACCTCTCGAACATCCACAAAACCAAGCACGGCTCCGACACGGGCACGTACGACAACGAAGGAAGGTTTGTTCCGCAGAAATTTGAGGATTTCTTTTCGAAGTACGGGGACGGGGAGAAGGATGGGTTGACTGCGCAGGAGATTTGGGAGGGGCTTAAGGGACAACGGGGTATTATGGACCCGATTGGATGGGGTGGTGCGGCGTTTGAATGCAAGTGTAACGTTGTATGATTGGTGGATATGGTGCTGATGATGACTAGGGTTGGCAACGTATATTTTCCTGTGGCCCGAGGACGGTATTATAAGGAAGGAAGATGTTAGGAGGATATATGATGGGAGCTTATTCTATGAAGCTGCAGAGAAGCGTTCTGGACGGACGCGCGCGCGGCAGTGAGCGCTTATTTTTGGCCGGGGGCAATCCCGCACTACATACTCTGGCACTGTAACTGCGTGGTGCATTTAGGCTAGCAGAGGTGCCCCTGTTGGATGGTCTTTTCTGAACTTTAACTACTATACTGAACTACATACCTTACTTTGTATCCAATTTACTCGTCCGATGGTGACTTTGACTAGCGTGGAGGGGCAAATTTCCCGACATCTTCTGCGCTGCGAGGGGATATCCTACTATCGCGTCCGCCTCCATACTATGGAATTTTCTGACACCGTAACATGGTGTGCAGATAAGGTTGACATGCCGGCAAAACATAGATAGAACCAAAGAAACACATGTGCGCGCGGTCTCCGAACACTCGCTAATCGTATTTGTATTAATAGAAGCTACTCAGTAGCTGAACCCGCAAGGTTAAGCTTTGGGGAAATAACTGTCGGCACGCAAACGACACCACTTATAAGTTTTAACCCAACACAAAGGAAATTACCAGCCCGCGTACCGTCATCGATTTTCATTAACCAATCATACTCCGTCCCATATACGCCACACGCTAAATCCAAACCTTCCGCTGAGTCTCACACCCTTCCTTCACATTACCAAGCATCTACCACCCCCTTTTCCTGGTCGTGATCAACTACGACGGGGTTGGCTACTCCCTTACAAACTAGCGAAAACAAGGTACATAGCCGAGATGACAGCCGCCGTAAGCGAAAAGCCCAACGTCGAAGCCGCACCGGTGTATTGCGGCGGAGTCGGCGGCAGCTTGGTTCCATTGTGCGGTGGTGCGGAACAATTGTTTGCAGCGGCCAGCGACGAGTTGAGGCCGACGGTGAAAAGTCCCTCAGTCTCGTTTGTGGTTTTGACGGACAGGGAGAGCTCGCCATTCTTCGCGGCAGTCACGATAATGGAGGCAACGCCAGTGTCATCGGTAGTGGCGGAGTTGTTGGTACCCGGTGCTCCGCGAAGGGTTGAGGTGAGGGTTTGGCCACCCAGGGATGTAATGGTGAAGTTCAGTTTCTCGCCGGCACGGGCATCGTACGTGAAGGTCCTTGGCCCAGTTTTAGCTGAGATGAGACCGGCAACAGAGAGGCCAGGGAGTAATTCGATGCTAGTATTGTTTGAGCCGCTGGAGCTGTCGAGATCGGTAGGTCCACGGGCAATGACCAGGTCGACAAAGTTTTGCTGTGCCTCGGCAGAATCGATTGTGCTGTAGACACCGCCGGTCTTGAGGATTTCTGTGAGTACATCTTGGTTAAGAGAACCATCCGGCTTCAAGAACCCAAATGAAACACGAATGCTGAGGTTTTGCGCTCTGTCTAGTTGTTCAATTAGGGGCACAGTACGGGAGTCTTGACCGTCAGTCAACACGACAACTCCTGTGCGACCCTTCGTTGGAATGCTCGTGTCTTTAGTTAGTTCATCGATTGCTGCCTTGATACCGCTGGCAATATTGGTTCCGCCTACAGAATCAATGCCGTCGAATGTGGCGCTTGCGGGATCCCCGAGGTTGTAGATGACACTGGCGCTATTGTCAAAGTCGACCACCGTCACCAAGTCAGGGTCCCTATTCGGTCCAGCTTCGCTCTTTGAGGTCAGTCTACCGTTGAGGTCTTGGGCGGCGGCAATGCGCAGATCCGAGGGGTCGGTTTGGGTGTTGGAGCCTGAGCTGTCAACAACGATCGCAATCTTTCTACCACCACCGGCACCAAAGGTGACATTGCGACTGCATGACTGGGCGGAGAAAACGGGGCTAGATAAGGCCAGCAATATGCTGGCCACCACGGCGAGCTTCAAAGTTGGAGTAAACCTTCGCATTGAGGTATTAGTTCAGATCACCTCATCGTACCGCCAAGAACTTACATCATGGTGAGAAAGGAGCTGAAGCGTTGCGTTCACGATAGGTGGAATGAACTGTACAATCCAACGAGTTTTAACGGGATGTACTAGGACTGATGCTGACTCTGGCGAGCGAATGTATGGACGTTGTTGAACGAAAGACAGAAGAAATTGCGATTACTTCAAGAGGAACGATCGTGGGGGTGTGTTTATACAGGGCGAGGAGCAGTGAGGTTTCCGCTCACTTAAGGGATACCGCCATTTATGTAGGTTCTCTGTAAACCCTGGATCCAGTCCAACCAGTCCAAAACCCCCCCTGCTTCGCCCGGTGGAAGTTATGCGCCTTGAGTGCCTCAGTCTTGTACATACGTTGTCACACTGAAAGGTCCGTATCAAACGAGCACTCATCCGCCAAGACTTTTTCACGACAATACATGGCAATACGAAGCATAACTGCAGGAATCTCGGCTGCCACTGCCCCTAGAATTTTCTTTTTCTTCAGGCACACCTGTACTTGGGTACAAGGGTATTTCGGACGCGGTGACACAGGGCAAAAGAGCGCCCGACTTTTGCCCCCCATACAACAAGAAATGCCAAGATCCTCATCATTCCCTACATGACAAATATTTTTCTGAGAAAACTTCATAGAAGCATTTCTGATAACCAATTATCACTCCCCTCTCTTTCGAAATTTCTCTCTATTGTTGTGGTGGAAGTGTAGAATTTCCGCATTTTATGGGGCGCGCCCGACTTTTGGCACCTTCCGAGTACATCCGCTCGTGGCTATAAGGTTGTTGGATCGCGATCCTGTGCTACTATTCTTTATTTAATATCCAATCAGTAAAAGAAGGAGGGTTTGAGCTAGATTGCCTGTGTAATGTGTTGTGCCTGCACGAATGCGGAGTACGAGGTTATTCAGCCTCAGTCTTGGGAGAAGGAGGGGGGTTAGAGGAAATGTTGCTCTCGTATCAACGGGTCAGGCAGCGTCATACCTCCGTAAAATCTCAAGGCACATCTAATAGTTATACACTTGGTTTGTCTGCTCGAAGCATTCTCATTGGTCCGGTGAACTTACCATGTGGCACGTGTGGCAGTGGCAGACTCAGGATTTATCCCAAAGACCTACAAGTTTTCAGAACGCCATCGAAGCTGCTAGAAAGCATTGGAGAGTAGTTCGGTAGACAATCACTTTTGTACAATAGATAATTCAATCTCTCTTTGTACTAGATCACTCTCAACAATACAGCAGACACAGTGGCAGATATACAGTGGAGGATATATATACAGTGACAGATATACAGCCAGATATACAGTACCACGTCAGAATACATATTCACAGTGGCGGATATACAGAAGTAGTTCAAGATACACAGCACGATATAAACAGCGGCGGATACACGGCGGCAGATACACAGCAGCGGATGCACAGTGGTAGATGAACTGCAGCAGATACAGTAGTGGATATACAACACAGTAGACACAGTGGCAGATACACAGTGGCGGATACACAACGGCAGACACACAGCGGCAGATACACAGCGGCAGATACACAGCGGCAGATACACAGCAGCACCAAATCAAGATACACAATGGTGGACACACAGCAGAAGTCTAGGTGATCTGCCTGATATTGTAACAAGTCCACCATGCTCAACGTTTCGAATCCTGGGGGCGGCAAGGCCGCCACCGGTGCTAGTACCTTATAATTTTATGTCGACGAATAGGTACCGACAGCCAAGACAGCCAAGAAAATTAGCAGTTCAAAGAAATCCCAATTTAGTACCGTGTTGCGTTTGGAACCATTCAACGCGCCGCTTCCCTGTTATACTCTAGGGAGGGATCAGTGAAGGAAGAGGGCTATGCTGGCGCATAATGTGATTCTCCTCGGGGTTTAGGGGAGAATTAATGCGGAGCTTATCGTTGGGCTACTCTATAATTTGATGAGAGCAAAAAAGAAAGAATGAAGAAGCTCAATTGTCTATCGTACAGAGAGAGAAGATAGACATATAAAGAAAGAGATCATCTCAAGCATTAAGAGCGAAGCATCATGAGAAAGGCACTACTCAGGACCGAGGCTCACGGGGAGATAGACACCGCACCAAGCCCGAGGCTCGCGGGGAGATAGGCTCCGTACCAAGTCCGCTGAGTTAGTGCCCGCCTTAGTTCTGGTAGCCTTTGGGCTAAATCCCTCAGTCAACATAATTCGTAGCGTCACAAGTAAAAGCGTGTTTGCAGAGATTAAAGTCCTCCATTTTCGTGCAACAATATATTTGTCAATATAGCGCGGTATTGCAACGTACAGTCTGAAAGGTAGAAACCTAACCGGACCAATGGCAAACTCAACCAATCGATCCTCTTGATATTGTATATCCAGTGTTCCCAAGCGGTCAGACCGGCCGCCCGGTCATCTATAGATTCATAGACCGGTCAGGCCCGGTTACCTCTGAGAAAGCCGCCCTTGGCATAGATCGGCCCGGTCAATATTTAAAAAAGCCTGGGTATGTATGGATATCCGTAGATATCTACCTTTGGCATAGATATCAAAAGTTATCAAAAGATGCCTGGCGCTTAGGAGATAAGTAGTGGATAGCTGCAGGTGCTACAAGTCTCGGAGTTGCATCTAGATCACAAGCAGGAGCTGAACGTCCACCTACACCTATGTCCTATCCCAAATCAACCCAAAATTTACTGAAAGATTAAAGAAAAGATTTTGAAAGCAATCTTTCGATACTTTGAGTTCATGATAATTGCTATGAGAAGGGTAGGGTCAGGGTTGGTACGACCCTAGCCGCACATACAAAAATCCGCCTGATTTTTTTGAACCCGAATGTTTTCGCAGACAAGCAACCACCACTACAACGCACATCCTTCTCGACTCCAACATCTACCCAATATCATCCAATGCGTTAACTAAGGAAACTATCCCAACCAATCCCGAAGAAGCCGCCAAAACATAACCCCCTGCAGCAATTCCCTGTTCAATAGTCCGCAACAAACTCCACACAATCGCAATAACAAGACTAGCCAATACAATGAACATTACCGTAACAATAATTCTATTCACCAACCACCCCTCCCTAAATATCAAACCTTGACCCGACGGTTCATCGAGCGGAGGAGCGTAAACAGACTTCGTAAGCTGACCATTCTGGTTCCGCTTCGCCATAGGCTGGCTTCCCCTCAGTTGGCTGACTGCACCTACCCACCTCTTACTTCCTTGCACCTTTTTTGGACTGTTAAAGTAGTGGAAAAGGTGACTATAGCCCGCAAAATCTTCATAGTCGATTGGACGAGACAGCGGAGCGACAATGAGTCGCCGGAAATGCGGCTCGGTGAAGGGAGTCTGGCACTGGTTGGAATGATATTGGGGGAGCCCGTCCTGGTAGTACTTAATGAAAGTTAGCTGATATTGAGTATAGTTCTCTGGGAGACTATCTACCTGAGCAAATTTGATATCCGTAACGCCTTTGAACGAAAACCTGCGTCGCCATCCTCGTATTCCACGATATGTCCATTTCAACTTTTGGAATAATATTTTATCATCGACTTCGCTCCTGTCGAGCTCTATTCGGAATATTTGGTACTCAACGCTCCGTTTGGTTGGATTTGTTGCCAGAAGCAACGAAACAAAGAATGTGTCGGGTGTCACTTTTTTGGTGTGAGGCTGATCCTTGAAAGGTGACTGCCGATAGACATCAATGATGCTTGGGGATTGAGCGGTCAAGCTATAGGCTGGTGGCTGATAGCGTACTACGGTTAAAGGTTGAGAGAAGGGACCACCCTCCAGTCGTCGTTCATGAGGGATAAGTTCAGGAATATGCGCAATTGGTTCAGGCTCGATATTACGGGTACTGTGTATGGACCGTGATCGTCGTTCAGAACTACCATAGACTTGCCTAACCACATGATACTGGTGCCCATGGTGACTCCTACCGCCGGAACGACTCCGTCGACGTCTACCATTTGCCTTGGAAGATTCACGCTGACCCGGCGCATATTCAATCAAATGACGAAAACTTTCTCGAGGGAAACAGCGGTTTCGGTTGGACCTGGCCTCCGGACCATCGCAATCAGCTGAATTCCAGCCAGGTGTGGACTCGATTCTTTCATCCAGTCCAGATCCATGAGGTTTGTCGTGTCTGGTCGTAGAAGGGTCGTATGGCACATTTAAAGGGTATGACAAAGATAGCTGATGGCTGCTACTTCGGCGTCCCGGCAACAAATCACCCTGGTTCCCCTGGTTCCTCTCGTGGACTGTCTTCCCGCGTACTTTGTCCAGTGGCAAGTTTAGGCTGACATGTGCATGTCCGGTCACCTCAACTGATTTCTCCTTCGAAACCTGCTCATTTGAAGCCGAATCTTTAATTATCAAACGCCCCTTTCGGAAAGGAAAAGGCCATGGCAAGGACATCCGTGATCCTGAGACACTCAGTTGTGGTTCTAGTGTTATCTATTTGGAGGGGGTTACCTCTCGTTTGCTCTCCATTTCCCTTTTCAGTTCCTTCATCTGAGTAAGTGGATGGTTCGGAGGCTTCAGACACCACAGTCGTGTGGTAATTGGCATTCGTGCCGCGTTTGCGCAGTCCTAGGGGTTGATCAATCGCGCGAGAAGTTGTGACCGCTGAATTAATAGTGAGAGGGGTTCCACGCGAAGGTGCGTCATCCTCATCGCCAGCGTCTACTGCACTAGCTAGTTCAGAGCCCTGCAATCTGGGTGGGACCTGGCGGCGTGGTGGAGAGAGTGAGCGCTCGTGTGCTGATGCATCAGGACGTAGGTCCTCGCGGGCATGGTTAGCATATAATGATAAAATCCGTTGATTCTCCATCTGGAGACTCTCAGCCTTAGAGTGCACTCTATCTCGTTGGTTGACTACTCTCCGTAATTTTGCCTGTAATCTCGTCTTTTTGGAAAACATGTGCATTTTCTCCTCCTTCAATTGCCGAATTACTTGATCTTGGACCTTCTTTGCCTCCATGAGACGCTCTTTGAGCTGGTCCAGTTGTCGCTGCGAGAAAGCTGCCTTGTGGGATGGTCGTTCTTGTTTGGCATCATCAAGACATGAATTGGAATCTTTTGAAATGTTGATTTGATTGTCCAAAAATGAGGGACCAGGTGTCGGCGGCTTCCTTTCTATGATATCTTCGCCGACAAATGCTCCGGCTTCTGTGGGGATTAAAGATTTTTGCGAGGTACCCAGACCTCGCCCTTGCGCCTCACTAAAGACTTGCTGCACCACTCCAGATTGTCCTTCGGCTGATGAGGTTGCAGAACTAGATTGCACGCCCGGAAAGAGTGATAATTTCAATGTTGGGGAGCCCGTAACGACGTTTGTACTTGAAATTCGGTTTTGCAACTCGACCAAATCCGGGAGCGGGGCCACTGGTGGTTCTGAAGGGGTACTTGAGGTAGGTATTACAGATATCGGATCCGGCGGCTCAGGTGAGGAGAACTGAGACTGCTGACAGGGTTGGCCAGGGTATATGGCGTCTATGATGACCACTTCCTCGATTCCCCTTGCTACCGGCAAATTCAGTTCTGGGTTCGCCACTGGTACTATATGTGCAGTATGCTCTTTCGCTACCTGTGGCGGAAGGGGCAAAAATATCGGAGGCTGAATCATAAGACCTTGTAGTTGTACATCTAATGGGCGGGGCAGTCGTTCAAGTGGTACCTTGGCATCCTTCTCCCTGGTTTCTCGAGGATGCCCACGACTGTCACAATTCGTCCGTGGAAGGCTTGGTGACCTTGGTGGCCATGCCCATGGGTCTTCCTCCTCATTTTGAGTGGCCTGCTCGCCTTCGAAGCTCCAGGAAGGTGTATGCTTCTCTTTTCCCTTCTCCTTTCGTACCTTACGTCTACGCCTACGCCTCCCTCGTTCAGGTGGGGGCGACGGCGCTCGAGGTGGCTGAGGAGAATCGCTAACATGCTGGTCTTGTGTTTGGGCGCTCTGGGCGGTTTTCTTTAGTTTAGCAAGCCCTTTCTTTTTATTTGCCTTGACGAGTGATTTTGAGTGACACTGATCTCGTAAGGATTTGTCCTTGCTGGTAAGGCTGGTTGGAACTGCTAACTCAGTTTCTTGCGGGCCCTCATAAACCTCAGGAAGTGCTGGAATGTCGTCAGCATTGCCGTTGCCACATTTAATAGATCGCAGATGGTCGTCCTCCGCTCTCTTTGCGAGGTCGATATAATCTGTAAGATCAAGGTGTTCATCCTCTACCGGTAACACTTGGACGCTCCGTGCTAGCTAAAAAAATTTGTTAGAAAATTTGTCACAAAAACTCTGAGTGAATTATACGTACATGACTCGCTGCGTCAAAAGTAGTATCAAAATATTTCGACCCCAACAACTTCGCCGGTTCGAGCCAAGTAGGCAGCGCTAGAAACTCGCATGGTCCCATCGCAGCATCGGCAAACCCGCAGGTGGCCAACCGTATGTGGCCCATCACAGATGAAGTTGCCTGTGGCTGCTTAGCAATCGCCTGATACCGAAAGCTAGTTCTCATACGATTTTAGGGCAGAGAAAACTCAGCCTACAGCCAGCGTTCGTCATTGATTCTTTTAAGAGTCGTCTTGCAGATGTACTCGTGAGGTACCGATGAATTATGTAGCTGTCATCCTAATACTCTCAGAGTTAGTGGCGTATTTAATTCATAGAAAGTTGTGACTTGCTGTCTCGGTATATTCGACCCTCTCTTGATCGAGGAATCGTTGTAATGATGGATTCGCGAAACTGTCTTTCGGGAGTTTCATATAGCTGCCTAGATGTAGGAAAATGATTAGGTTGTGCTAAGTGGCAGGATTCCGAATGATACAACTGACCAATATCTTTGGTGCGGGACATAAGGTCGGTTATGGTTTTGTGTTGGAGCTCTTCATGGACGAGGAAGTCAGTTGGCTGGTAGCAGTTAGCGTTAGTTTTATGCGGAATTGTAGCTTGAAGTATATATACTAGTTCTGTATAGGAAAGATGCATCTCGTCCAGTGCTGCTTCACATATAAGAAGCTTTGGTACGACCGTAGAAATCTCTACATTTAAGTTAGTGACTGGAATGAGCTAATCTGCCAGCTCATCATACTCCCAAACGAATCGTCGGCAATCTCGCTTAGTTGCTCTGTAGTGAGCGACTTGTGGAGGATAAAATCGTATTTCTATTCCGTCAGTATCAAACCAATTTGAAATCTCGTTGACATACCGTTTCTGAGTATTCTAGGTTCATCTTTGTCAGTGCTGGCTTCATTCCAAACCCCTTGGGTATTGTTTGTGTTCCCTCTTTAATAGGTGTCAACAAGTGAGATTGTATCCACAAAGCCTATGTAAAATCAAAGTCAGAAAATGTGGCAGCAGCTGTTAAGGATTTTACCCTAAATACTGGGTCGTTACACCCCATTGGAGGCTCCCGAATGTGATCAATCTGATCGACGGGTTCACCCGAAATAATACCCGCAGAAGTATTTGATGTTTCAGAGGATGCCTCTGCAGATGTAGCGGAAAATTCACTCAATGTTGTAGAATAAGATGTAGAGCGCTGGTCATCCCATGCCTGGGGGGCTTCAGAGACCGGAATTACGAAAGGATATGGGAAGCCTGTCACAGCGACATGTTTGTATAAGAGTCCGTCGGCGCCCGTAACTGCCGTGGCATAATCTGCAGCTGCCTCAATTTGCAAGTTAAAGTCTTCAGTTCATCATATCAGCTTCAAGTCCTATGGTTTTACTTGCTAGAAGATCCAGCGGAGTAAATACCTCTAATTCGTTTTGTACGGTCGAATAGTTGCTGCTGCATAACCTTGTCTAGCTGTTGATGCACTAAAAAGTACTGATTCTGCCTAGTGTCAGTATGCATATGCAAATAGCCATAGAATTTGATGGTTCATACTTGTTCGTTGTACTCCATGCCGCTTTCCTCCAACGCTTCCTTACAAATCAAATCCTTCGGGAGTCTCGTATAGACAATCTTTTCTTGAATCCGTCTGCTTTGAAAGATCTCCAAGAACTGCGGGCCCAAAAGATCTGCAATACATTGCTTAATCTTCGCCTTCAAATTCTCTTCTTCTGCTCTCGCAGTTGCTTTCTCCGCGGCTTGGACTTCTTGGATCCTTCGCGCTTCTTCCACGACCTTCTTATTTTCCCTTTCGACTTGCTCTACCCTCTCCGCCTCTTCTATTTTAGCCCGTTCAAAAAACATTTCTAGTATATTCTTCACATCGTGTTGTGCGTTCTCATTCCGTTGAGCACTCTCAGCCTGCTTGGTTGCTCGGTTGGTTTGCATCTCGACTTGATCAAGTAGTGCCTGAACTCGCCCCAAAGTCTTTTCGAGTTCTTCGTCATGCTGTGAACTACTGTCATGGTCGGGCACTTCGAATCTGACATATGGGCGAGTCCGCCGGCGACGAGCGTCGACATGTGGCACATGGCGAGGGTAGCCATGCCCGAAAGAACGTTGCAAGATACCATCCGAGTCAGCCTTCTTCTGTTAGTCAAAATTTCACATAAGACGTGCGGGCTCACTGACATAGCTTTCAGTGTCGCTTGAGGTGTATAATGTTACATCCTCCTCCGACGATTCAAACAAATGTGTTGAGTGAGGTGCTCTGGCAGGTGAATGTTTCTTCGTCTTTAGTCAATAAGGTTTCGCAGGACATTTAGTGTTCGAGTCTCACATCTCTTGGTCTCGAGCTATTCTGTTGGCTTGATATCCAAGATGAAAATGCATCGGAAGGCTTATTGCCACGCTGTGAAATGCCCCTATTCTCGTCCTCGCTATCGTCAACTACCTCAAAATATGCGTGTCGGGCCTTGGTTGGCGGCCGCTCCCTTGGGTCAACATATTGATTCGGTGGTGGTGGTGGCGGTGGTGTTGCAGGCGGCGCTCGCGGCGCTGGTAACAAACGAACCGGTGTATAGTTATTCCACACACTGTCATCTGAATCCGACGAAGTGTCCTCGGGATCCCACGAGTGTGTGTAGTCGACTTCAATGGTGCTCAAAGACATGGCTGTTGGTATTGATGTTTCAGGCGTGTGGGGAAAATAAAGTTTTGAGATGTGGCGAGACTCCTCCTTTATTACATTGTCCGGCAGCAGCGTTATTATCATCTTCCCCGCCACCATGTTGTGGAACTGATGTCAACCTGCAGTATAAGAGCAGATGCGTGGATATCTTCATCGTTTCGGGGACAAGCTGAAACACGCATATGCACATCTCACCGTCAAGGCTGAGCTATACGGGTATGATTGTATGGCTAAACACCTCAAAAATTATCTTCTCTGCCGTCAAGCCGGTGGGAATACAACTCCTCAATTGAGTTGTAAAGAAGGAGTCAAAGAAACCCTCTATGGAGGCACAATTGAGAGATGTTCTTGGTTGAGGTAGGTTCAAAAAGTGAAGCTGGATATAAACATTTTGCGCACAACACCTATTGCGCACAATTCATGCAGGAAACTCAGCCATTGCCGCAAGCCCCATGGGGCTGTGCCACTCCGGAGTTTTCATATTTTATCATCCTCGATATCCACTGGAAGATGTAAACTAAACGAATTAATAAAACCAACAAGATGAAACGGCGAATCGTCGTAACCATGAAGAGTGACTACACAGCCCGAAATGCAGAGACATCCAGATCTAGTTAAGATTACCCACGCCTCTCCGCAATCTCACTAGCGACGATAAAATTTTGCCCCGGCTCAGCATATCCGCGACCGATATTATGATAGAAGGACAATCTGAAGTGATGGAACGCCAAGATAATCGCGTGAAGTCTAAGGCTCAAGACGGATGGGCATTACTTAGTACAACAGATGTACCGGCCTACGGCCGGTCTGGTGAATGGCAACAAAGTAGGGAAGTATAAGTGGTGAAGATAGCATGATAAATCAATCATGTCCGCAAATAAGTCATTCGGCCCAAGAGCCACGAGGTGTGGTGTTTTTACTATAATGCCCTGTAGCACTGAGGTCCGCATCAGCGCCTAGTATCTTTCCGTCTTGTCTGGTAGAAGTAATAGCTAAAGCTCTCCATAGATTGACTTCCTGGCAGAGGCCTGTTCAGACATATCTTTGTAACTTTCGCTTGTACTTGTGTCCGTGACCTCACATATTGGGCTGCCGTTTGAGGTCTGTTAAAGGAGAAAAGCGAGTCACTAGTACATTGCCCAATATTTGTCAGCCAAACTAGTACGCAAAGTCATTGACAGGAGCCGATGGGAATTTCATACGTAAAGTATTAGCATCAGCACCACCGTGATGATTAGTATTGTACTAGTACATGATATCATTGCGCCAATGCGAGAATTACTGTGATGTAGGGGTGTCAAATAGGCTAAATGTTTGCCAATCGGAATCATTCCAGACTTCAATCATCTACTTTTGACTTAGGCTGAAAGGGCACTGGAGCTAGGCTTAATTTGGTTGTAGTGAGCGAGAAATAGAGATTGACGACGTGGTTTGAGTGATCAGCGATAACATCGCGTTCCGTTGCGCCTCTCGGTGTCTTGGTGGGTCTTGCTTTCCCTCTCTTTCGCTCTCTTTCCCCCCTTTACCTCTTTCCTCTTTCCTCTTTCCTCTTTCCCATCCCCCTCCCCTGTTCACGGAAACTGCGCGCGGCAACATCTGAACTGCAAAGTTTCCGGGAGCGTCAGCGAAGGGAAGCTCATAGTTTTGACTGTAATTAAGGTCTTTTGATCACATAATGGTGAACATGTTATCGGGGGAAAGACCGCCTTTCTGTACTCATCTTTGACAAATGTAATCGAAACACGATTATCAAATAAGTACTCATCAACCCTGCCGCTCAGACTCTGAATAAGTTCTCTGTACTCAACGGATCTCAAGGATTCTATTTTAACCTCCCGATTTTATTACACTCCTCGCCTGAGTTGTTGACCACTGTAACAGCATAAGACTATTTGAAGGCAATTAGATGCCGCTAGCAGATTGACACAACGAATTGACCATAACATCTAGAGTACATTAAACGTCCCTCGTTAATTCTAATTATTCTTCCGGGTAGTCATTCTACGCGGGTATATTAACTTCTAGAACCATCGTAATCAACGTGACGACGAATTGGAAAAACGCTGCTGTAGGGTGGTGAAAGATCCTCGGCACAGGTCTGATCTCAGGAGGATTTATGTTTAAGATACACATATCTTTTAACCATTAGTTTATAACATCAGAGACAATATTGGTCAAAAAATCTTACCTTTAGTGTTGCACACGAGACGGGCCTTCCGAGACGTAAGGCTTCCACAAGGCGTCTCCAACCGTGGAGTGGTACTTTGTGACTAATCATTTGGCCGAAAGAAATTAAATGGTATCTTGTGAAGGGCGTCAGAAGCCGAACTGCGCTCGAAAACCAGCCGTCTGACAGAGGTGCGAGCATACGAGCGACGAGAAATTCTAGGAATGAGTAAAGCCGAACTTGTTTGGGTCGACTGGATGAAAGATGGGGAAGCGAGACGAGAAAATTATCGCCGCTGTTATAGATAGTGGAACGTAGGAGAATATTTTCAATATGCCAGGGTTTAGGGTTAACTAGGGTCGGGTTGTTGTAAATCATCTGCACTGCTCAAGATAAGTCCTTCGTTCATCGCCGCTACTTTTGATGGTACTACACTAATTTATAGTAACTCAAAAGAATGCATCTTAGACATCAAACCGTCTTCTATCTCGACCAGCTACGACTCTATATACCTCTGTGAACTAAAGACCATCCAGAAGCAGAAACGAAAACAATTGAAATGTGAGGAGAGGGACGTCTAATGTGGATGCCATAGGTAACTCCCCCGTGTTCCAAATGGTATGACAATCAATAATCCTTAAGATCACGGCATTGACTTAGTTGAGGACTGGCTACTAATTGAGCTCCTTTCTTCCTCTTCTGCAATCCACAAGATCAAACGCCTTACCGGTGGTTACAACGAACAAGAGCCTAGATCTCTCTACCGATCCGCCCCAGTAGTTTTGCAATGCCTGGAATAGTGTACATGGATAAACGGGGTGCATTGGTTATGTATCTTGTGGCGAAGGTGATTATCCCTCTGAAGGAAAGGTGTCAGAGAGGATCTTGCTGGCGCTTTGCAGCCTCCAGTTCCGCAGGAAATTCGTACGCTTATTCGACCATTCCGGGCATCAGATACTATCTGCATTCACCTTGACTACTCTAAACGTCGAAACGATTGGTTCTTTCTCTCCGTAGGTGGACTCAAATAGTCTTAGGATACTCCATGGATATCCATTCCAGATCTACTAGACATTAATGCAACGAAATAGAAATATGGAGAGATGCAGAAAATACTAAGAGTCCGTAGCAGTGGTGGCTACATGCGTACTGACCGCGTTTATTGAAACCGGATTGTCCAAGGCATTATATCCAGACGATGTTTTCGCAAACTCTAAGGAGTCATATGAATGTGAGATCATTCTTCGAGAATATTTCAGCTCGTGTCTTAGAATCCTTCCGGACGACGTAGTCTAGTTGCAGGATTCACCATTTCGCATTCCGAGCGAGAGGGAAGTAGAAGCGGAGGTATGACAATGGGTTCATAAAAACGGCTTGCGATACTCTTTCCCACACAGGTGGGAGCTATTGCCATACAAACGATTCAGCACTTCGCCGCGGCCGCGGCCTTAAGAATAGTAAGGAAATGGATAAATGTGCATCTAACTTTCAACACTGCTTAATAGCAACATTATGTAGCAAAAGAATGGTAATATCTGGCCACAAGCTCTTCACGGATTTGGAGATAAACTTAAATCAGAAGGACTTCGTCTCATCATGGTTCCTGTATCATGAACTCACTCTATGTCTTCATCACCAGATAAACACGGGGTCACTCAGATGGCCCAGGTATTGTTTATTTCAAGTACACTTGGGAGAGGGTATTTTGTTGAGTAGAAGGCAGGCAGTTTGAGTAGTTGCTTATTGGTTAGAGGAAAGTACTTTAAGTCGGTAGTTTTATTACACACCTACTGTTTAGCCTGGTTATGATTGATAATGTGGTAGGTTTTGGAAGGTTTTACCCGTTTTCTTCGTTGAAACCATCAACGGTGATGTTGAAGATGGGACTACAATAGGATGTTGAAAGTCACCAATTTTCGTTTCCACAATACTGACGAACCACTTTTAGACTCGGTCCGCAGTAAACATAAATAACGAACGATAAACTTTCTCCCAGTATTAAAGCTCTTCTGAGCACTTAATAGCACAAATACGCTGACTACTGTACCCGCAGATGAGCTTGGGACGGCATCGCTTGCTGACAGGAAATTTTTAATGGGACAGCACTTGCTGACAGCATTTTCATTTGTTGAAAATGTACTAATTGCTCTATCTCGAGGGCCAATGACCGTATATGTACAATCTACCATATGCGTACGCGTATGCTCTATCTGACATGAGACGCATCACCCTGGTCCTGATGTATATCCTCATACAGTCACCATCTTCATACAAGTTTTCATTCTCATACAAGACTTCAGACGATGCTGAGACTTCAGAGATGCTGAGACTCACGATCCAAGTACACATACAACATCATTGATGGACAATACCAAGAGTGATGTGTAATGACTGGTGATGTGTGATCTAGCTCAGCAGCGCTCAGGCTCCTGTAGCTATAATGTTTATTGCCGCTCCCTATTCATTAACCTGAACACTGTCACTCTGCCTTCATCTACCTCTACAAGTACCTGTTGGGACCATCATCATGGCTACACATTCGCTCTCTGATGCTCGGCTGAGTGCCATTCCCAAACAGAAGCAACCGAGTGTTCTGTCAATTTTCGAATCACTGCTGACCATTATTAGATCTGGGACAGCAAAGTCTGATGCTGACAGAGCTACTTTTTTTGTGGGACGGACACCCTGTGCTGACTGCTGACGTCCCAAGATCATCTGCGGGTACAGTATTCTACGAACACGCTTCCCATGGTATGCTTTGGTAGAACAAGTGTTGCACATGAGACGAGCTAGTCGTCGACTCCATCACTTGCATCACCACATCACCACTGTTCAAAAACGACCTCTCCTCCCTCCTCTTCTCCTTCCCTACCATCCCCCTCTCCCTGAGCACCCACCCCACCACCCCCGCGCATACTCCCCCAATCACTGCCACCCACCCACCCTCCACCCCCCCTCAATCACAATCCACTACACCATTGTCCCCACAACCCCCAAAAAATTAACCTCATAAATCTCAGCGCTGCCTTAGTAGTCATACTACTCTCATCATCCCGCACTACTCTCATCCTCCTCCATTATCTTCCGGACAAGATTCACCTGGCACACCACCGATAACACCACCAGGAGCGCGTATATCCGCAGCAACGAGGCAAGACTAGACTCCACATGCTACTCCCTGGCACGAAGACACCGCCGGAACACACGGCGGAGGAGGGGGTAACAGATGCCAGAGTCCTATTCCCCAGCCGAGGGCTACAGAGAGCGGGATCACATATGCTTCGGCAAACTCGCGTAGATACCGGTTTTCACCAGTGCAGTACTTCGGGAGCGGCTCAAAGATGCAGGGAACAATAGAAGGGGCAGAACCACAGCGCCACTAACGACATTGACGAGCATCCATGGAAACGTAAGGTTGCAGATCACACGGCTCGGAGTACTGCATATGCGCCCGGACCCGACGGTGGTGAATGTCAGCAGGACCGATAGGAAAGAGACATTGCCGTGAAGGCGATCGCGTGTGACGAAGCTAGGGGGGCTTCAAAGAAGCTGACAAGAAAGCATTGAAAGGGTCCGATGAGGGGTGCTGGAGGTGGGTGGAAGGGCGTTGTGTGTATACGCGCTCGATATGGGAGTCTGACGTGAGAAAGAGGAGGGAAGTGGTGGTGAGGGCGATTATGACGGGGATAGAGAGGAGATTGGGAAGGAGAAGCGGTAAATAGGGCGTCGGCGGGGGATTCGTTCATGAGTGCGGTGGATGTTAGATGCTCTGGTGCCTAGATATTTCGTCGGTCGGCAAGCTCGGTTCAAATTGGCTGAGCATGTGAAGGTTGCAAACGCTGGTTTACGGGTGCAGGGTTGTTTGGCATTGAGCAATTGATTGTTAACTAATGATTGCAGTGAGGTCAGCTAAACTAGGCATTCGTGTTCATTGTGCGCCTTGCGGAATCTAGCCAATCAGAGCAGATATAGGTAGCCGGCGATGTTTGTATTACCGTTACACCACATCCGATATCCTCACGTGCATATAAGGCTGCTGGGATAGCGAAAATTTCACTTGCCCCCAGACTCAGCTTATTACGTTTCGCAATTCATCCAACAGAACGCTTCTCATTGCTTCAATGGAAGACCATCCCATCCTCCCGTTTCACCACGCGCCAGAATCGCTTCTCCTTGCTCCAATGAGCTTTTGCAACCCTCATGCAGTATGAGTATGTGTAACGGCATTTCAGCCTTATCAGCGCATTGCCCCGATTCGGTCACACCCGGTGACACATCACGATACGCGGGCCACTACCAATCGCCTTTCCCCGTTTGCGTCTACTGTCCGCGAATTCAGCTGTTAAATCAGCATATTGTAGAACCAGAAGCCTGCACCGGGGATTTGTATTAGCACATCTAGGTCACAGAACTTGCTTGGCGTGGAGATTATCCGCTTTAGAATTACGGCTTTGCGTAAGCATGTGTTGATCCTGTGTTGATCCTAAGCACCGCCAGCCGAGGGCGATAAGCAGCTGATGAAGTCCCGGAGGTGGGGCAGAAGCTGCCTACGTGTGTCTGAGGGGTTTAAAGCCAAGATGGACAGACATAATATCCGGCATGTTCCCCGGCGCGAACCTTCAAGACAACATTTATCGAAGAAAACAACACAGCAACGCCCCTCCCGACATACAATTGACTGATTGGGCCTCTCCCGTCACGACACGATGTGGCGGATTTCGCTTATCCTGCTGCACCTTTCACTACTTTCCGTTGTCTTAGCTAGTAAATGGCCATACAAACGCTATCAGGGTTTTCCGAAGCACGGCGAAGCCTGGAGACCAAATAAGACCCTCCCCGAGTTTCACAGGCACCCTCGCAACCTATTCGGCCGGTGGCTTCGCCACCTTGTTGATATCGACTCGACTGGACAACTCAAGCAGGTTTTCACCAATGGCTCGATCCCACGTAGGCTCGGATCATTCGACAACCTTCTGGATCACATCGACGCCCCAACTCCTCCCTCCAAGACCCCGTCGCCATTCCTACCGCCTTCGGTCCCCCTCTCCCCGCAAATTGAGGCGGCCCAGTTGTTTAAGCATCTGCCCTACCCTATCGACCCCAGATGCACCAATGACCGTTCGAAATTCTGGTATCGCACGTATGATGGCTCATGCAACTGGATGAAAGTCGGCGAGATCAGCGAAGGTCAGGTCGGAACGAAGAAGTCGAGAGACTACAATCAATATTCTTATGCCGATGGTATTTCAGCACCGCGTGAAGGGCCGAATCCGAGAGCTGTTAGCAATGCGTTCTTTAAAAGAAAGAAGGCGTTGTTTTATGAGCATACACCCCTGATGTTGGGTCTAATTGAGGTTAGTCTTAAAACTCTAAATCTGGTGAGCTCCAAATTGAACAACTCACACGCGTCGATTGTCTATAGTTTATTATCCACGACGTATCCTACAGCCAAGACTCAACCACAGAGTTCATCGATGTTCCCGTGCCAGATGATGAAGATGTCTACTCGCGTAACACAACGTTCCGCGTATGGAGGACGGAGGCTGTTCCCGGTACCGGAACATCAAAGGAGAACCCCCGCGAAAACATCAACATGGCCTCAACATGGATTGATGCATCTGCACTGTACGGCAGCACTCTGGATGTAGCGAACAAGTTACGCACCTTCTCCAGTGGTAAGCTTCTTACGCAAGAACTCCAAACCCGCGGTCGCAAGATCAAAGCCTCGTATTTGCCGTTCAACACAATGGATGTCCCAACCCGCACCCGCCCCGGTGTGGATCCTTCAAAATTATTCGCCGGTGGTGACCCTAGAACGAACGAAGATTGGGTGGCGCTGGGATTTCATACTATCTTGCTGAGGGAACACAATCGCTTGTGTGACATTCTTGCCAAACAACATCCGGAATATGACGACGAGAGGTTGTACCAAACTATCCGGCTGGTTATGTCTGCAAAGTTTGCGTTGATTGCAAATTCTTACCAGATGGCGTATTGGACAGACAAAATGCCCTGGCCTCGAGATGATGGTAGGATCACTCCCCATTGGTGTTCAGCCACACCAAGGCTAATGTTTTTGGGTTAGGGTTTCCATTGTACCGGGAAATGAGCGGAGAAGATGTCCTTGGGATTAACCCAGCAAATAGCTACCCTTGGCCCTTGGTAACGAAAGGAGGGAAGCCTATGGTGGTATCGACAGAGATGGCAGTAGTCTACCGTTTCCACGAGTTTATTATCTCTAGCTTTCCCATCAAGGACGCATTGAATGAGACCATTTGGGAGCAGGATCTCTTTGGTACAGGGTTCAATGCAACGGGATTCATAGAGGCAGGGCTCGAAAATGTTATTCGCGGGATGGCAGCAACGCATATTCCAAATTTCAAGAGCGGCGTTGATGAAGCGTTTCGCTCCGCAGGGAAATACAGAGGCCGGCCGTTTGATATTGTCACCTGGAGTATTGTGCATGAAAGAGAACAAGGATTGCCAACTTTCAACACTTATTTCCGTGCCTATAGCAAACAAGGTACCCAAAAGTCAATGCCAATCCTTTGTTCTGTTGCTCACAGCCTATAGATCCAACAGTCGAGGTACCAATTCGTAACCGTTTTGAAGACTTCTCGTCCGACCCAGAAGCGGTTGCCAACCTCAAAAGACTCTACAAAACGCCCGATGATGTGGACCTTGTAGTGGGTGTGCAACTGGACGAAGAGATATTCCCAGGCACAACTATTCCTAAGACAGCAGCTATCATCAGTCTCTTTAGTCTCTTCGGTATGGGGAACTCTGACCGCTTCTCCGTCGGCTTCGCCATCATGAGATGCCTTCTGGTCGACAAACCGTGGGACTGTCATCCCAGCAACGCCCTGGAAGAATTGCTCTGGGCGCCAAAACCGAAAGACGGATTCCCCAACTTCCGGTTTTTCGATCAGTTCTGGTTAACCGAGCTCGATTTCCAAGCACACGGCACAAACTTGTTGTGGAGGTTGATTACAGAAAATACCGATATCAAATGTCTGCAGCGGAGCCCGCTGTTTCCTTTCGACCCCATTACAAATCCCATTCTCTGTTCACTGCCGAGTCAAAAGGTCGATATCGGAGTGATCGCACTGACGGCTGTGGAAGTTGTCCTCGCCTTGGTGAAACAAAATAAGTGGAAGATCGTGACTTTGGTGGGTGCGCTGGTGCTAGCAATAGTTGTTTACTACAAGGGCAAGAAATCAAAAGAACCACCTGTTCTCTGCGGTTGGCCAATCATCGGAAAAGCTCTCGCCTTCCAAAAAGATCCCAAGAAAATTCTCCTCGAGGGATTCCGGAAATACGGGGATTCACCATCGAAATCATTCGGCATCAAGTTAGCCAATCTAACGCACTTTGTGCTGTCCCAGCGCGCGGATCTGGAGGCTATGATGAAGGACAATACCTATGAAGTCACATTCAACCTTCACAAATTTCTGCGTGTCATCAACTTCTCCATCATCTCCCGTAAAGAGAACTTTGATTCTGATCTGTATACGAAGCTCATTCGCAACAATTTCGGAGACCAGAAGACGGTCGCAGCCTTCGCGAAGACTATAGAAGCTGCGTCCAAGGAGTTCCTTCAGAAAAACCCCCTTGCGCCGGCGAATGGAACATCGCAACACCACAACGGACTAAACGATTATTTCGACCGGTACATTACGTACGTCATTTCCCGCTGCATAGTCGGGCCGGACTCATTCGACAACGGTGAACTTCTACAGGCGTTTATGAGATTCAACGACCACGCCACGCAAGCGATGGGACTCGCCAGCCTTCTGCCGCCATTCCTACAATTCATTGCCGCGCGGAAGATCAACAAAGACTTCAAAACAATCCGCAAGATCTTAATCCCCGTGATTCAGCGGCGCCGGGCCTCCCCGGGCAAGAAAGACCTAATATTCTTCTTGGACTTTATCCTCTCCGCCGTCCCCTCGGACACCCGCGCGGCCGGTAAGTCTCCCTCCCCCTCCCCTCCCACTTCGATTACTAACAACCCCCAGACCTCGTCGCAGTCGTCGTCTACGCCGGCCTTACAAATCTCCAATCCACCTTCTCCTCCACCCTCCTTGACATCCTCAACACCCCCACCCTCCAATCCACCCTCACCCCCACCCTCCGCACCGCAACCTCATCAAACATAAACGTCTTCTCCCCGACCCCCAGCCCCTGGTCCCCCCTCCGCGCAGCAATGTTCGAGTCCATCCGTCTCTGCGGTCCCATCACCGGGCCCGCACGCATAATCTCCACCCCCACCACCCTTACAACAGAACCCAAATCCCAGCTCCCCAAGGGCCAAGCAGCAACGCTGTCATCATACTATACGCACCGCGATCCGGACATGTGGGGTGCGGATGCGGGGAGCTACAAGTACGACCGCTTCGCGAAGCAGGATCCGCCAATTGGGGAGCCGGAGTATATACCGTGGGGGCTTCGGGGGCCGCATACATGTCCTGGACGATGGTTCGCAATGACAACGATCCAGATTATGGTGAAGGAAGTTTTGTCGGCGTACGAGTTTACGCAAGATGCGGTAGTGGGCGAGGAGGAGAGGTATATTTATTCCGGCGGGAATGTGAAGAGGAAGGAGGTGGGGGTTGAGGTTAGTAGGAAGGTGTAAGAGTGATAGGAGGATAGGAGATTTTTAGTCTGCTCCCTTTTGAGTTTTTTTGGTTTTGAGACTTTGCTTTATGGCGGCTGTTTTGTGTGGATTTATGAACGACGAGATTTTGAATTACCAATACACAAGAACACTGGTCCCAGTCAGCAGTAGAGGAAGGTGACTTTGCCAACGAACGGTTCCACAATGGAACGAGAGGAGTTAATCACAGTTGTAGACACGGCTATATATCTCATGATAAAAATGTCCCTATTATACTGGCCGTCCAAGTAATCTTTTGCGTACCATCAGGTCGGAGGGAGTCGCTGGCTGGAATCATCCAACTGAACCTTAGTGTTCCATAGATAGACTCGGAGGCTAGTGACTGGCTAGAAATATCCAATAGATCCTTAATTGAGCTTATGCCAGTCCAGCCCACAATAGCCATCACAAGCTGGTTGAGAGTCGCTGTCTCCAGACTGCTCCGGGTGAGTCCATCTCAACTATCCATCTCTACCATCTCCAGCCTATTCCAACCTCCAGGCCGACTCAGAGTGATCGTCTCCAGCTCCCGGTAAACACTATGGGTACATGAACGGGGAGTTCACCTCATGCATACAGCCCAGGTGCCTTATTAGGGGCGTGGGCACTCCCAGCGCTCACACCTAACAAGCTGCTAGCGGGGCACCTTGCAAATCTCGGTTTTTTTTCAAAATTGCAAATTACTCAACAACCACATAATGGAGAGAATATCAGAGACAGCAGTATAATATACAACTCCAATGCCTACATGTCAATCCAAAAATCAACTCAAATGGTCCAATTTTGAGCAAGATGAAAATATGAGTGAGAGTCCATGAAGCTGGAGGATTTTTGCCTACCTTCTAACCCCCCCTGTTTCATCACCAATTGTAAATGGAATTCACTGGTAATACTATCAGAGCATATATGGTATGCTAGCTGTCAATGAATATCAGTCTTGGCAGATTTGGGTTGGTGGTTGTTGAGATATGTAATATTTCTGAGTTGCTGAAGTGGGAGACCCCCTATAGTACCATAACTCAGGTAATTTTTGCTCAAGTGACATTTCATTGTCCCTAGAAACTACCAAGTGGCACCCAAGTAATCTTGTAGCATGCAAAAGAGACTCAGGCTGCAAGGGCAATGAATTCCAACCACAAGTGGGGAGAAATCATATGGGGTAGATAGCCCTCCTTCTCCTCCTTCTCCACCCTTAGTAGTCAACCCATAAGTCCGCTAATTCTAAGTCAAATTTGAAGCTGTTTGGTACAGAGTAGCTATACTATATACAGATGGTTTCTTCATTATTATTGGCCTGGTACTGATACTGGCTGTCGACTGGTTGGTCTCTATATTTGAGTCATAAGCTGTCACTCATCACAGATGTAACTTACAGTGTTACTTTGGATGCTTCTTTGACTTGATTGATTGATCTTCTCGAGGCCAGAAGGCCCGTATATATACAGACTTGTCTCCCATATTCACAGCCATATTCGTCTCCATATCTATCTCCGTTTGCTCATCCGCTTGCACTGATATGAGCTGCTCTGTACTGATACGAGCCGCACTCCTGAGGCATATCTTCATACACCAACTGCATATCAAACGGAACTGAGCTGTGAGGCTCACGATGCAGGTACACATGCAACAAACAGTGTTATGAGATGGGGAAAACCATGTGCATTAACTATGGTGTGATGACTGTACAGGTCTAAAGATCCATGATAGTAGGGAAGAAAAGAGTGTAGGGCAGACTTTGAGTGCGGCCATCACGTGGTGTTAGGTTAGGGTTGAGCGGCGGAGCCGCATGCACTTTACTTCTTGTGTACGTGTCAAATATATGAATAGACAAGTCAATATACGCATCACCAATTTGGCAGCTGCACTATAAGTCGACGTACGCTTCCCTCTGCGCCAGGATTGGTCCAACAAAGAGCAGAGTGCAAAGTCCAAAAGAGCAGTCATGAAGCCTAGGGCTCCAACTCATGTACATCTGTAACATACAGTCAGGTAGAAAAGATTTACCTGATGCAAAACGCCAGCAGTGCTAAGTATAGTCTAAGCCACTGTACTTGATCATCAACCACTTCTTGAATATTAGAGGAAACTAAAAGAGGAGACAAGCAAGTGAAAGAGCATCTTGTTAACTACATTTCATATATAAACAATATCCTGGTCAAAGTAAAATTCATGGAGTTAATTGAGCTCAAAGTTGGATAGATGTAGGAGCGGGGAGCTGAGGGTGGGAGCGTGGCTACGAGGTGCCCCGCTAGCGGCTTGTTAGGTGTGGGCGCTGGACGCGCCCACGCCCCTAATAAGACGCCTGGGCCGTATGCATGAGGTGCAGTAAAGAGAAGTATCCGGAGGATGAAGAGGATTTGTGATTGTGGGGTGCAGTCAAAGGAAAAATTATCCTAGCCCTCAGCTGTTGTGTGCACACCCATGAAATCTGCGCTTGACATCCAGCAACCACATTATGCGAGACGAAATATCTACTACAACCACTATCATCAGCGAAACGCTCTAGTGTACCTACTCGGTTTTGCCCCGCAATTTTGCAATCATGATGCTGGCTCCCAATAAAACTTCAGTATCTGTATTATTGGTCATTAACTCCAACATATTCATTGCTAAAGTCCCACATTTACATTTCCGCCTTAACCTTTTCCAACTCCTCCCCACAGAGCAGCTCCAATTTCTCTTGCATTCCACAGAAAATATTGACCGCATCAACCAGCTTCTGTGCTCCCCACCCACCACCCTCCCGATTCACTTCCAACCTCCACTTCGCTTCCTCAGCCACCTCTCCAACCCCCTCCAGCTCTACCTGCCCAACCGCAGCCTCAACCAAGCTCTCCACCACATCGTTATCATCCCATTTCTTCGCCGCCAAACCAGCCAGCAACACCGGTGACACCGTCAGATGCCTCAATCCACGCAACTTCAGAACCTCATCAACATTGACAAAACTCGCCGCAAGAACCTTTGTCTTCGCTCCATTCGCTTCAAACCACCGTTGCGCCTGCACCGCCACATCAAAGCCTGGGTTCACATCAACAAACCCCGGTTCAAAGTGTACACGGAGCGCATTGACATATGGCGCGACATACGTGCATCCGACCGCCGCCGCCATCTTCGCCTGCTCCAGCGTAAAAAGAGTTGTAGCAAGTGTCCGGATCCCTTCTGCTTCAAGCGTCTTACACGCCATCAGCCCCTCCCATGTCGACGGGATTTTGATGCACACTCTTTCTTTCGGCACTGATGGGGACAGTGAGGCGTAGATAGCAACTATTCTTCTCGCGTCTGCGATTGTGGCTGCGGTCGAGAAGGCGTTGAAAGGATTGGTTTGCGTGTGGATGTACCCAGTGAGGTACGGGAGGATACCCACGGAGAGGAGACAGGAGGCGATATCGGCAGTGAGGGTAGGGGTTGGGTTGGGATATGACAGAGCCAGCTTTGCGGCGGTGATGAGAAGAGGTGCGTTGGTGGGCTTTTGGAGCTCAAAAAGGGCTATTGCTTGGTTGGAGGTGCAGTCGACGAAGGGACCCAGAGACTCTGCAACCGTCACATCGAGAGTGTCACAATCCACCGCTGCGAGAGAACGGAGGCGGTCAAGCTGCGAAACTAAAGACATTACTGTGGATTGGAGTGAAGTGTTCCTCGACGTCGTGAAGAAGAGAATGGCCAAAGCTCGTAGGGAACTGCCTGTAGTTAAAGTAGTCGCCATCTTTACCATTTAGCCGGATCGCCACTCGCCATCCATCTATTCACAATTGGACTGCATGTCTTTGCATTTGTCGTTGCTAGTTTGCAGCGGCTGAAGGAATGGCGAAAGTGGGGACGCTGGTAAGTCTAGCCCCTCCGGGCTAGGAGCTGCGGAGAGCGATGGGTCTTATTACCCGTAAATATATATGAGCATGAGTGGAGTCTATATTGGAGCTTATTTACTACATACGCTCTAACGATGCCGGAAAACACACAATCTCACTCATTTACCTCGTGATGTAACAAATTTACGTTCCGGTCCAGGATCGCCGTACTTTCAACAATCGCGTTCCGGGAAATCAGGGAGCTAGAAAAACTACCACTCACAGAAGCACCCTGAAACCCCCCAAAGCAGCACTGCCACTGGGGATGTGCGATTGCGTGGTTTGCTTTCAATTCGTCTTGGAGTGCCACTGCGTACAATGCTTATCCCCTAGATCGTAACTTTGGCATTCCCGGCCCGTTTGGGCATGGCAACCGACTCCCCACCCACAAATATTTAGCGACGCAACCACAACTCTGTGGGTGTGACCTGGGAGCATTATAAATTTACTTTCTTATGTCTTGAGAGTATTTTGGCAAAATTAAGGACTGTGCAGGAATGGGGTGCTGATAAAAAGGGCAGTTTTTGTTGAGAGGGTTGTCTCAAGATCAGCTCCCCAAAAACTCGAAAATGTCACTGTGCAGCCCAGATGGACAGCTCTGCCTATAACACCCCAAAATATCCTTCAAGCTTGGTGCTAAGGACATGCCCTGAAGTCGCAATATCACTACACACAAGGAATTCTGTCTGCAATGTGCCCGAGAGTTGAGGCTCAGAGGGAGGATACCAATACCCATTGCACAGCTCTCATTGTGAACAAGGCTAAAACCCACTTTGTCAAACATCAAAGAGGGCATATGTTTACCCCTCAACCAGAGCTGTAGTCACAGGCAATTTTCAGTACACCATGAAAAGGGAATGTAGCTGGGATGGTGGCTTTGCCAGCTGGAAAGCCCAGCCAGAAATACCAAATCTCCACCCAAACTTTGCTCAGCATGTTCAAAATGCAAGTAACTGTGGTGTCTCAATAATGAATGGCATTGTTTTGTGGAATCCAATCACCTGTAAAGGAGAAAAGTGGGTAGTGGTGCATTGACATGGGGTGGGGTTGCCAGTTCAGAGAGCAAATTTTAGAGGGGCAGTAAGACTTACAAAGTCACATCACATATAATTTACAATTCACTTGGATAGAAAGTTTTATTTGCTACTAAAGAAGACTTGATAAAAAGGAGGGCCTCTGACAACCATTTTTGGATGTGTGGCGAGGTGGTTGCGCGGGCAGCCCGTATGGGCCGGGAACCGGTTACGATCTAGGGGATAAAGTCGGAAGCATCCAAAGCGGCGTACATCTATAAATCCATAGGATTGGATATCCGCTAAAGTCCGGTGAAAATCAAGTGTCTTTTAAAAGGCATTATGAAATTCATACATCTTTTTAAACTGTCAACGACCCTGATGCGGACGCTCTCACCGATCAAATATGTACAAGTTTCACTGTTTCTGGACGCAGTATCTTCCATGATTGCACGCCTCGCGGTTATGATACACAGTACCGGCAGATAAGTTGGAATAGCGCCGCTCTCTGTCGAGATATTCTGTATTGGACACCCTTTGCTGGGCACATTCGGTGGTTGGGCAGGCTTATGGTTAGTAATGATTGATAACTAGAGGGATTTAGAGTAGGAAGGGATCCGCGGATAGGGTGTTTCTGTGAATGGGGCGGAATAGAGTAGGTGTGGCAGTGATCCGAAAGTTTTCTCGTCTCCGAAGTTTGATTCTTAGTTCATTGTAGCGCGAATGTTGTAGCGTGAATGGAGATGTCATTGGCCCGCCTGGTTGATCGCCGCCCCAAAAGGGAATAGTTAGCACAAACCCGAAGTCCTCAATTCTCGTCACCTTCCACCTCCTCCACTACAACAGCCTCTACCCTCCCCTCGGACCACCTCCCAATCTCACCCTTCAACCACCTAATCCCCCACCCCTCACTCCTCCTATGACCCACGCACACAACCGCACCCACCTCCCTCTCCTTCGCCCTCTTCATCCCCTCCTCCCTCCTCTGCCCTGTCACAATCACAACCCCCTCCCCAACACTCTCTACAACCCTGTCCACAACCTCAGCATTAAACACATTCAAGCACGCTAATGCCCGCACCTCCCCGCCCATCACCTCCACCACCTCCGCATCCCCAAACTCCGTCACAACCTTCTCTACAGCCTCCCCCACCCCAACCCCCGTAATCCGTCCCACCAACCCAATCCTCCGCTCGGGATCCCCTTTATACCCATACAAACATTCGTGTGGCTTCGTCACCCCCAGCTGTTCTGCAAGACGCGGATTCCAACCCGTCGTTAGCGCGTCGTCGAAGCCCTCGTGCGACGCAAGGACGAGGGTATCTGAAGGGATGCGCGCACGGTCGAGGCTCCACGGGTGGTGGAGGAAGAGGAGCTGTGGGCGATGGGTCCAGAGGTGAGTGTACACGGCTGGTGTTGGAGCGATGCTGAGGAGCACGGAGGTGAGCGGGGCGTCCGAGGGGCGGGATGGGTGGTGGTAAATTAGTGGGAGGGAGGATCGGGGGGAGGTGAGGAGCGGGGCGAAGTGGGATATGAGTGCTGAGCGGAGGGGGAGGGGGTCGGGCATGTTAGTGGTGGGGTTAAGGTTGGGTTTGGTTGACGTTATGAGTGGAAGGCTTTAATTCATACATTTGAAATGTAAAAAAAGCGCCAAACCATAGATTCTCCTTTTCTCCCACAATCCGTCTATACATCTTGAGCTTGTTGAGTGTGATGATTGATTAATCCATCTAGAGATGCTAAAAAGGCCATATATATACGGTAGTCCATCTACGCATGCGTACGCACTCGTCTATATATATACACGGTTGAATACCATAAGCGTAAGCCTTACAAAGGCTGACGGTTTTTTTATGCAACACCTGTTGTTACTTTGGATGCTTGAAAGACTTCTTGATTGACTGATCTCTCGACGGCCCAAGGCCCGCATATATACAGGCTCCCATATCCATATCCATATCAATATCCGTTTGCATACGCGTTTGCACTATCTTGAAATGAGCCACTCTCCCTGATCCTGATACTGGCCATGTGTAACACCGGGAGATCACCCTGAACTCTTAATCAATAAAAGCCCCTAATGAGTTCTGGACTTTCAAAGAAGAAGATGAAAAGGGCTTCATTCAGAATGTGTTGAGGATAACCCAAGAGATGAACAAAAAGGCATATAATTTCTATCTTTGTTCACAATAGAGATCTCGACTCAAGAGTATCCTTCCAAACTCAAGAGTATTGAAGCATCAATGGACTTCTCTCTATAAGAATAATAAAGTACTTTCACCTCAGCAGCACCGGGAAAAATGGCCATGCGCGACGCGCAGCTCATAGAGAAGCTGTTTTTGGAACGGTAATCCATAGCATATTTGACGCGCTGTTCTGACCCCGTTTGTTTGTTTGTTTTATTCATACTGTATTCACTCTAATTAGAGTATGACAGAGCCTAGACACCCCCTCCGCCTCCGGGCGAGCCGGCTAGATGGCGGAGCTCCCACCTGCTACCCATCGTCCCTTTGACAAAAGAAATCCAGCAGCCGCAAAAGAATCAGTAAGAAGAAAAGAGACGTTCTGACCCCGTTGTAGAGTAATTTACTTTGTCGAGAGTCGGGGCTACATACCAAAGTGAAAGCTTTGCAATGAGGTCGGCAAGCAGGCCCGGTCCTGTGACTAAGTAAAGAACTTAATGACGGGACCCTCACCACATATCACCCGGTAGTCGCGTGACCGTTGGTGACGCTGCACCTACCTTCAAGATGGGAAGAGGGTAGTGGAGGGGGGTCACGAATTTACTTGTTTCCTCTGCTGGTTCAAGAAGTGGCAGAGATAATTAAGGGTGGTAATAAGGAAGATGTATGTCATGACCACAAGCGGCCAAATACTGAATGATTACAACAGCCTACCTTCAAGATTATACCATAGCAGCTTGCAGACGAATGCAGTGTGATTACAAGAACAACAACCTACCTCCAGATGATATCTTTCGTCTCAGCATCAAAAAAGGAAAAAATAGCAATTATTAAAAATTAGCAGAGGCCAATTAATGACCACAGGAAACACAACCATTAACCATCCTACGTCACTATCATCCCAAAAAACATCCGTTTACATCCCTACTTCATAGCCACCTCACAACTCGGCACCTTAACCCGGTGTGTATCCAACATCTCCTCCGTCTGCCCCATCTCAAACTTAAACTCATCTGTCGCGATCCTTTGTCCCGTGTACCCTTCCCCGCCCTGATCCTTCTCGAGCAGACACAAAAACCACTTCGCGCCCCTGCACTCCGCAAACTTCGCCAGCACCCACTGCCCGCAAAACATCTCCACATTCTGTTCTCTCAGGAACCTTTGCGCCTCTGGCGCCATCCCAGGAGCGCCGTCGTGGATACCCTGGAATGGCTCCTTGTTGACTTCGAACGACAGGCTGTCCAGGAACCGCAACTCGTTCTTGAGCATGAGGGTTGAGCAGATGAAGCGGGTTTTGGCCTGGATGCCGCGCTCGTTAATGATTTGACAAGTGAAAAGGTCGGATTCTGGGTCGATTGTGGCGGTGTCGCCGTATTTCTCAACCGCTTCGAGAGAAGGCGTGATGGTTCTGTTGATCATGATGCAGACGCGCTGGAGCTCGAAGCTGGCGATGACACCGGGATAAGTCAGGGTGATTTTAGATTCCGATATAAGAGGCCCGAGGTTCGCGTATTCGTTTTCGTATCCTTTGACATTGACCGGATATAGCGATCGTCCCGGTTTCGAGCTCCCCAGATGCCGGCCAGTCCAATTGAAGACCGAAATGTCCCGCGATTTACCGACAATCTCATCGATGGCGCGAGCCACCGTGTCCTCGAACTTTTCGCCGTAGTCAACCATTAAGTCGATACCGAGCATGCCCATCACCGAGTAAATCAAGTCGTGCTCTATGGTTGTATTTCTGGCAGACATCAATGCCAACACGGTGCTTCCTCCTAAGGCACCGGCGATGGCTTTCCCCTGACAGATTGCTGGGCCGGGAACGGAACAGAGGTCGGCAACGACGTCCTGTTTGCTGAGATTTCCACCGCCGTATGTGCCGATATGCTCCCAGCGCGTGTTGTAGAAGACGGCTTTGCAGCACATGACGACTTCTTGAAGGGTCCAACCTCGAGTACACCATCGTGGAACAACACTCCGCCTTTCCCTTCGGTCTTTTTCTCTTGCCTTTTCCCTTTCCTTTAGTAGCGCTTTCTCCTTCTCCTCGATTGCGTTCGTCAGCTTCAATATCGTTCTTTCGTTTGCATATTTCAGGTCAGTAAGGCGTTGGTAGTTCTCAAGGCCTTGGGTGTCAAATTGTGTCAGATCAGCGCGCATACCTCCCATGCTCTCTAACTCGCGGTCGCCACCCCGATTACTTTGGAGAACACTATCCAACCTCGAGTTCAAGCCATCGATCTCTTCCTGGAGTGCATGTATATCCCGGTACAATTCCAGAGACATCGACTTCTTCAGGGCAACTATGTCTTCAAAAGTACAGGGTTCGGTGTCGTCTAGGTACACCAGACAAACCTGGGCGTTTGCATACCAGTTGGCCATACTACGGATTGATACGCTCTCCTCTGCTTTGTTGGTTTTGTCGATGCAACAAGTATCTATCCACAAGTAGCGCGTGCCTTGGCTTTTTGCTGCCTGAACTGCCCCCTTGATCTTGTCCCCGGCATTGCTCGCTCCCAAGTTGAAGACACCTCCAACCGCTAAGACATCACTCAGAATGATCTCTTTTTCGCACCATGTGTGCGATAGGATACTGTATCCGTGCTGATTGTTGGGTGGTGGGGCCACCACTTCTCCGGTATTGACATCAATCAACCGTACTGGTTGAGGCAACGTCTCTGCAGTGCCCGCTGATCCCGGGAAACAATGTTAGCACAGAATAGCGGCAGAAGTAGGAAGGACTCACGGGCATAGCTTCCTTCGGCCGGAGTGGGGTAGCCTCCTACAGCAGGTGGGGGGTTGGCTACAGGGTCCGAGGGATAATCGCCTCCAGTCGGTGGAGGGTTGGCTACAGGCTCCGAGGGATAATCACCTCCAGTCGGTGGGGGATTATCTCCATTGGCAGGCGGGGCATAGCTTCCTCCAGCAGGCGGGGGATTGCGTGGTTGATCTCTCGGATATTCCCGGCAGGCAATATGATAGATTACCAGAACCATACTCGCGCATCCGATAATGAGGGGAATCAACTGCCCACTCCCGCTGACACTACTGACACCGTCCACACCCTGAAAGTCTATCACCATCTCCACAAAGAGGATAACCATTAATATGACGAGCCCTAAAAACCAAGCCCCGAAGACGGCATGTTTTGCTTTCCGTGTACCGTTCGCGTCCCAAACTTCGTCCCTCCTCGAAGTACCGAAATATCCTCGCGGTGGATCTGGTGGCGGTTTGCCGACCAAATAGACGTAGCGGTTGCCTAACATAGTCCTGAATTGGCCCGTCACTGTCCATCCCTCACGAATCCCACTCGGGCGATCCTCGTCGTGATGGTATCTCCACACATGGCGGCGCATGAGGAAATGAACCGACGCTGCCAATACGATAACAAACATTATGGTGGAAATTATCCGGCCACAAAGTCGGAATCCGCGTTGAAGGTGAACTCGTTGGCCGCAGAGGTATACTGTATAGCCGGGTATGCAATTACTCCCGGTACCCGACTGGTCGATTCCGCGGAACCACCACCAGACCAGATATAGCGACACTGTGAGTAGAAAAACTCTCCTTAAAGCTTCAACGACGGAGTCGAACTTGCGATAGATGCATGCTACAGAGCGATCGATGGCCTCCAGCACGAGTAACAGTCCTACTGTGCTTCCGAGAAGACAAACCACAATAAAGCCATCGGAAGCCCATATAGCATCATTTCTTAAGCCTAAAGATATGAGCAGGGCTCCGGAAAATACATAGGTGACGTCTCGTATTATGTCGCGCTCGGAAGTCCCCAGGTTTGAGCTGTAAACCAGAACTAGAGCGAACCATTGCAGGTAGACGCCAATTCTAATACCGAGGCCATAAATGTCCGTTCTATCGTTTACCAGGTTACAATTGGCGTCGGGATAGATGGTTGACATTGTGAGAAGTTCGCTCTAACAAGTTTAGTCCACCAACCCATTTAGTCTAGGGCAGGATCGATACTAACATTCTTTCCCGGTTCGAAACCAATTGATTATAGTGAGCCGGTAGTCTTCAACCAGTATATCAAACAGCGGGCAGATCGAAAGGGGTTGCTACAAAAGACAAAGTGCAGACGAGTATATCGCCCAGTATCCGGAGCTACGTCCGCGCTGAGGTTGCGGTGGGCGATGGCTAGAATTTCACAGTCGAAGTCCAGCGGGTAATGTAAGTCCGTTCAGCCCTAAGGGTCAGTTGTTGGTCGATTTCTTTTCGCCAGTTCGATGCGCGGACATCGCCTATATCTTCATTTCTGGTGTTTAGATCTGACTGGCTCGATGTGCGCAGGTCTTTTCGAACAGCGCATACGTACCCTTGCCCATGGAAAACAATCTGTGTCCACTGGAATGCTGCATTGAGAAACCCTGCTCCTACCAACGAGACCCGTTTGCGGGGGGTGATTTAAGGCTGCAGCTCCGAGCGCGGTCTGCATGTGTGCGTCACTGCACCGATGAGATACAACTGCGCACCACTGTTTGGGCAAGAAGCGAGCCATTGAGCAAATTGCAATTGGCCGTGTTCTGCGAGTTCAGCTGATAGTTGTCAATTGGTGTCATTTTGCATGTCACGACGCTCGAAAGAGACATGCAAAGGAATGATAGGCGATGAGTTGCAGAGCGTTTGATGCAGTTAATCTCTTAGGGATTGGATGTCATGCATAATTGGCTGACTTGCATGCACGGGTATGGGCGAAAAGATCGGAAAGCCGTTAGCGCTAACGCACACAAATCCCCATGAGGACATGAGCCGAGCGTTCCACTGTTTAGACCCGTACACAAGTACGTGGCATGGGTCGGTTTGATCGGCGATCCATTGGATCAGCCCTGCCATTGTGATTCACTGCAAGAGGAAATACAAGTAGACGAAATACGCCCATGTGCTTTAGAACGTCTTCCTCCTCCTCCGCCCGGAACCCTTTTCCACCCATCCGCTGCGTTCACGATGTGGTTTAACGCAGCACTCGGGATCATAATTCCTTTCCTCTTTGTTTTGCAAGCGCAGAGCCACTACATTCCCGCGCCGCTCAGCAAGAGACATAATCTTCTAGGCTACAAAGACTTTTTGAATTGCGGTGCATCTTGCGCTATATACCCTTCGGACCAGGTTCCGAATATCGACTGCATCGACATAGATGAAGGATGTTTGAAGAGCTGTCTGAAGTGTCCTACAAAGTAAATCCCAGATTCCTAGATCCGAGATTGTGTTTGATAGCTGACAACTCTGATCCCATAGATATGCGGGGTAAGGCTAACACCGTTTGTGCGAATTCTCCGGCTCTAACATTAGCAGAAACGACTATCCGACGACAAAAAAGGTGACGACGATCGGGGTCACTTTCGTCGTATACGAAACCGCACCGGCGGGCTACTGCATGACAGTGAAGGTGCCGAAGAAGAGCGTTAAGACAAAGACAAAGACAAAGACAAAGACAAAGACAACTACCACCACGACTACAGAGGAAAGCTTGATTCCCTTGTTGACGACCACAACGACAACTACAGAGGAAAGCTTGGTTCCCTTGTCAACGACCACAACGACCACTACAGACCTATCAACGGCCACGACTGTATCGACAGCTACAGACTTGTCACTATCAACAACTACAACTACAACCACATCAATTATACCCTTGTCGACAACCACAACTACAACCACCGACCTGTCAACAACCACCACCACGGACTTGTCAATAAGCACAGACCTGTCGACGACAATATCTACGACTACAGACCTGTCAACGACCACAACAGTATCCACAACTATAAACCTGTCATTTTCAACATTAATATCCGTAACAACCACAGCCTTGGATACAACCACAACCACAACAACATTAGCCTCGTTGACAATAACTGAATCGTCGACAACGACAACCACCACTACCGACATATCGCTCTCGACAACCACCACTACAGACTTGTCTACAACCACCGAGCCAACAACCACAACCACCACAACCACATCACTATCCACAGCCCTATCGACAACCACAACCACAACCACCTCCGAATCAATTTCAATAAGCACCGAATTCTCGGTCTCAATAAGCACCGACTTCCTATCAACCACAACCACAACCACAACCGCATCAGGCACAATAATCTGCACAGATCCATACTCACCATGCACCACGTCTCCTTTCAACAACACAAACCCCTACGTCCCGAACTACCCGGATGGGTACGCTTCATACTCCGGCCGGATCGATTGGGTGGGACCGCTTGCGATCGTCCTGCCGTGCGCTGCCGGGTGGTTTGCCTTGGTTTATGTGCTGTTGCATCAGTCTGTAATCCCACCTGAGGAGTGCTAGTGAGGTGGTGGAGGTGAAGGGGTTTCTTAATGGTAATGACTTTGGGAGAGGGTAATAGGGTAATATGAGTTTATGTCGTTCGGAATTAATGAAGTAAGACATGTTAAATTGGCAAAGTAATGGGAGAGGTACCATGTGCTGAGAGCTGTTTGTACATATTTGTAATTAGCGGATGCGCTATGAGAAAGACCAGAAATGATAAATATATCATGCTATATACCGCTCTTACTCTATACGAAGAAGATAAGAAATTAACAACTCTTCAGCCTGTCTTCGGCTAACCCGGGTCTGGGATTGAGTTGTGTTTCCAATGCTTGACAAAATTGCGGATTTTAATGCCCGAGTGACTTGTCGCGATAGAGTAGGCGTAACAAATGGCTTGCATGCACCGGTTACAGATAAGTATTTACATCTGTTTAAAGAGTGTAGTACTTAACAGAGCATGATCGCATCGGACTTGTGGCAAGGGTTCTGAGGGGGAACATTGGTTGCGTACTCGACACTAGACCCCAATCATTGATGGTCACTCCCCACCCAAACTTTGAGATCATAAGTAATCACTCGCGAAGTTGGAAGTCTTGGGACTTACTCATACACTGACGCCATGCTAAACAGTCTAGCTAACCATGCAGTTTATTTCGTATAAATACTTTCCAGTCTAGAATAGAGCCTTCTATCTTATCTAATAACAAACCCCTGGGTTTGGCGTCTGCAAAACTCTACTCGGCTAACGCCATCACCAACACCACCGCTATCATCATTTTTCACATAGTCCGCCCGTCAGAACCCAGCTCCAAATACTCTCTTTCAGAGTTTCAACTAGCTCGTTCTCAAAAGGACAAGAACAGCAGCTTTCGTCTATCCCTTTACCAAACCTCTGGGTGTGCCGTGGCCGCTGCCGGCAGTTTTAGTGTTGCACACGAAACAAGCCGGCCGGGTACTCGTCCCTAGTTCGAGACGAGTCGGGACGGGACTGTTTTTCTGACGAGACGAGATATCCTGGGCTTTTTTTCCTTGTTTTCCCGGGTACTCACGCATTCATACGGATTGATAGGATAGGTATTCTGGATAGGATATACAGTGACGAAGGTGTACCTGGCTGAACCAGAAGTCATTGCACGTGCGTACCAAGAAACCGCAAAGCAAAACTACCATCTATGATCTATCAACCATCAATATCAACCATCAATATCTACAACCCCCCAACCAACTAAGTCACCAACATAGGAAAAAACTTGTCGGTGTCCCACCGTGCCTGCTGTTCGTCTTCCCTCCTATCGCCGAAACTATCCATTGCTTCCTTCAACTTGTCAAGAATAGCATCCTTGAACTCTCCATCTTTCTTTAAAAGACTCATTGTCGCTATTTTGTTGCTGCTAAGTGATGTCATGCGAAGTGATGTCGTGTTGGTGTGCAGCGTTGTTTTTGACGTGAGTTTTTGTGAAAGCTGGTCGCAGCGAGCGAGGTAACGCAGGGTAAACGGGAGATGATATATATATAAACCGTACGAGTGCCCCCAGGCGGTTCATTCCTTCATTCTAAGCAGAGGGGGATAGCTAGTAGTAATAAAGGAGGAGATACACTTGCACTTAGTGCATGAACATCATATTCACAGAAGAACTAGTGTACGTGGGGTAGAAGAAGACATCCAGTGAAAAGTTCTCTTCGACTGTCTGAGTCATGGTGCGGTCCTAGCAGTGCCATAAGCCCAAACCCCTCTTATTTTGCTCAGTCTCGGGTACCCGGGCGATCTGACAGCGTGGTCCCGGGCAAGCGAAACTTGATGGCCAAAGAGACGAGTCGGGCCGGGCCTATCTCATATCTCGTCTCGTCTCGTCTCGTGTGCAACACTAGGCAGTTTGTTGCGCACGGAAAAGTCTGACTCGGATATGCAAAGATCTTCTCGGGATTGACCGACGGAGACATGTGCCGGACGCGTGTTTCTCGGGAGGGACAGAGTTGAGGTAGAAGTAGGATCCAGACAAATAAGGTAGAAAATTTAAGCCCTAGATGCAAGACATCGAAAGGCTGAGACTAGTATGTCCCGCGGCGGATGACGAGGATGATGATAGTACCCGGGGGATGCAGTAATCTGGAAAGCACTCCGTGCAGTTATTGATATTGTTGCGCGATAGTCGTTCATTCATCCACAAAGACCTGACCATGAATGAAAGTCTTGGTGCCTTTGATATACAAGTGGAAGCATTGGCCCGTGAAGGCACAGCCGGGGCTTGAGTTTCTACCCTACGCCGTTCCTTCCTCCTCATGTAGCCTCTAGCTATAGGCTAATCCTCAATCACACATTCCTGTAGCCGGATTACGACATCACTAAGGAAGGCCATTTGCAGGTCCTTCTTGGTAAAATCGCCTTCCCCGAGCCCAAAATCGCAGTAAAAGCATCGCTCAACGACCTTTGCATATTTTGGCGACACATCAATTGCCAGCCGCTGTGTGTTTATAATCTCTTGAAGCTTGATGTACTCCCAAATAGGATCTCCTGCGGTAAAATTGGTGATGCCTTTGGGTGAACCAATTTCTGAAAGTGACTGACCGGTTGCAATCTCCGTGAGGACAATTGCGAGGGAAAAAAGTTGGTTATTGCGAGCTATTGTGTGGCGGGATGGTTGGGAGTTGGATGTCTCGAAAAGTGCGGTGATGTGGGGAGCCAAAGATAGTGGTGCCGACCCCGTCGTAGACACCCTGTTGCGTCCGTTGGAGGCCCATTCATCAAGGAAAAACGAGATATCTCCGCTTCTCCAGTGTTCCTGGAACCATGACGAAGAGAAGGACCCGAACTGAAGAATGCTGAGTGCGAGTGTCCGGGCCATACGGAGCCGTTCTGAGAGCGGCGGAAGATGCTGTTTCCCTGATGCCGACAGAAGGTTTGATAGTGACATACGTGACGATGGAGAATAGGAAGTTGTCTCTTTGTAGAGAAGATGCTGGCAAGATGTGCTCTCATGCTTGTTACGGATGAAACCCAAGTAGTGAGGTGATTGTAACCCTTGTCTTGCCGATTTGAGAACAGAGCAGAGGTTTGTGATCATGCTGATGGAGGCTGGAGGCGGGACATTATCCGATATCTGGGACGATATCAGTGGGGCGTTTTCAGTAATGGTGTCAATCGCAATCTGGAGGCGTTGAGCTGTCCTCCTTGGAGTGACTAAATCTGAACCGGATTGTTCCGAGGCTTTACGTTTCCAGCTGGAATTAATTGATGGTCGTTGAGCTGTAGTAAACATCGTTTTTACAACGTCTTCTTCTTCCATCTGCCATTCGGACTCAACAAGTATGCAGATACACTCTGGCTGAGATTCTTCGGAGCGTGTATGAGCTGTGTCCGGAGAGATAACCAGTCGGAAGTTCGTGCGCCTGGCGGAGTGATCCTTGGTGATTTGATTTGATGAATTGCTTTCTAGTCGAAGGTTTACGTTGTGACATGAGCAGGGTGCCGCCAGGGACAAGCCTTCGTGGAGACGTTGAGCAAAATCGCGGATTGTAAACACTTCGGTGACGGTCCCCGTTTCTACTGCGGACGAGCTTTCTGTCTCCGAAGACGATGACACCTTTGCAGCCGAGCGCTTCTGTCGGCGGATTTTCTGTAGCTCTGAGTTTTGCTTCCTCAGCCGGCGGAGGTCTTGGTTCTGTTGCTTGAGTATTGAGAGGAGCTCTTTCACCCTCGACTTTCCAGCGATTGCCCAATCAAACCGACACTTCACACCTCTTCTGGCTGCCCTGCTTTCATCGATGAATTGTTGAATATGGTTCGACGAGCCTGCGCTTGACAAAACCTATCCACATAAGGTCAGCAGGCTGAATATTTATAGCTGCAGCGGTGTGTTTTTCTGGTGCCCGGTCTTATAATTAGGAGGATGGGGTGGTGCGACTTCGTTGAGCCATGTTGTCCTTGTAAACTCATGGCCAGCTACCAGAAAAGCGGGTGGGTAGCACATAGGCACGAGACAATTGTGGTACATACCAAGTTCGATGTCTCTCCTTTAGATACTGTTCCCTTTAACAAGCGCTCAGAGATCTCCTCAAGCGTCTCCCTGCTGGAGTAGAGAGCCATTGCTAAAGATTCTGAGATGTTTGCAGCACACCATGCAATGAATTTTTGGTCTTTCCATTTCGGGTGCTCTTTGTCTTTAAGCATCGCTTGAACCGTCTTGTTGCTTACACCGCCGCTTAATAAAGCCTCGGTTTCCATTTCGAAGAAGTACTTTTGTGCAAAAAACTTGGCGATATACGATTTAAGGTCTTCGGTGGGATGGAGGATACTTCTAAGGAGTTCCGCGCATCGTTTGTATCCGTTGTAGGTGGGGATAATGAGCGCTACTGCGCCTAAAGCAAGACCGGCAGCTTCCGCCATTATTGCTGTTAATAGAATCTTATCAGCCGCACTGTACGGTGTAAAGGCTTGAGGGAGCCAACGGCAAATACCGTGGAGTTCGCAGAGAAACAAGAGTTGATATATATAACCTTGCTAGAGGCTCGATATTGGTGACAGTGGCGGCGACGGTGATGATGATGGACAGCCGTCAAGTTGAAATTTCTATTCGGCAGGGTATGCAACAGCAAAACAGAAAGGTACATGAGTGCGCACGGACGGCCGAGAGCAGGCTGTGCAATGCGGTGTAACCAGTTCGTATGCGGCAATGCGCACAATACCCCGCCCTGTCTCTCGCACAGACAAGGCTCGACACTTTCTTCTGATATTCGCGGATCTTGAACCTATTCACAGCATCTTATTCAACTTTTTACACACAGCCCATCGAACAAGAATACTACCGCCTATCTGAAACCCGGTCGTTGCCTCCCTCTCTACTAGCCATCAATGATGAATGCACAAGGAGGTGCGGTAGCATCGCTCTTTAAGTTATGTCTGGACTCATTTGGAGTCATAATGAACTGGGTTCCGGTGCACCAGCAAGGCGCATTGAAGGAGGAGAGACACCGACTAGCGCTGTGGAAGGAAAGTTTTGACGATGATCTGGACCAACTTCTTGAAAGCAATGAGGCGGATCGTTTGAAAAACATGGTTTTGTTATTTCTTGGGAGCGTTGCGAACTCGCTCAATAAATGTTTGTTCCCCATGTTTCTTCTACGTCCTAACGGTAAGGAATATTAAGGTACTCTCAGATCACCATGACGACACATTATTATCACGTCTCCATGATATTGTGATACAGCTCCCTGACGAAGTATTAGAGCTGTTGCATGTCTCTGGTGAAGGCGAGGGTGATGATACTAACAGCCACGAGGAAATTCTAGAAGATATTTGTGACTCAATTGGTTCCCTACGTGATCTTACATCTTATATTGAAGATCTACATTCCGCATCAGATTGTAGTGAATCACCACCCCCCTCCCCCACTGTTTCGTCAATCCCGGAAACTCAACCTTATCGATTCCACATTACGACTAAGTACAAGGGACTTGACGGTAGACTTGTGGATGCACTTACAATTCTCAACTGGCAGCGGCATCAAAGGGTCCAGGATTGGGCCGAGTCGCATCGACAAAATACCCGGATAGATGTTGCATCGCCAGAACATGCCAGCCTTCCGGAAGTGAAGGATCAAAAACACTCTCTGGTTGCACCTGAATTTGCGCCATACCCACCGCCACCAGTGGCGAAGCTCGTCGCTGGTAAGCCCTTTACTTGCAACATCTGCTTCAAGCAGACGATATTTATCTCGGATATGGTGAATTGTGCAACGCAATGGAAGTTAGTACTCGAGTTCCCTATGACTCTAATTCTACTAAAGCTTTAGGAAAGAACACATGTCCGGCGCGACCTACAACCCTACAGTTGCATTTATCCAAGCTGTCCTAGTCTAGACAACACAACTTTTGCCTCTCTCCATGAATGGCAAAAGCACGACGTACAACACGGTCACCATCATCACCGTGCGGTGGGTGTATGGACTTGTGTCGACGGTTGTGAACAAGTATTCCGAGAGAGACATGCCTTCGAGACTCACATATTAAAGGAACACCTACAAGCAAACTTACGTCTCAATACCGATGATATTAAAGATGTTGTAGACTCGTGTGAACAACAAGAAGATCTATCGGCCTCACGACAATGGACATGCGAGTTCTGCGGAAGGTTGATTGAGGGAACCAGGGCCCTTCTAAGATTGCACGTTGGTCAACATATGGTCGGCATTGCTTTGAAAGTGCTGCCGCAAGACTGCCTAGAAGACGAGGAGTTAGACGAAGGATACGCAGACGAGCCTGGTGGAGTTTCTTTGAACAGTTTGGCTTCTACTGTTAATCAGTTCGCTTACGAGAACGGTAAGCATGCATCGCACCGGGTCTTTGAGTGGTACTTATATCCCGATTAGGACGTCGGTATCACTCTTACTTTGGTGAAGACAGGGATCCTATGCCAAACGATGAGAGGGAGCAAGATAGGTACGTTCCGCTTGAGCTAATGGAGTTCAACCTCCTGGCTGATGCAGGGTAGACTCGACTGTCACCACAAAGTCATGTCTTCTTTGTTGGAGGGAAAGTTACACTTGGCACCTCTAGAAACCCCATACCGCATCGTTGATATCGGAACTGGAACTGGCATCTGGGCAATCGACATGGCAGATATGTATCCAGGTACTGATGTTATCGGAAATGACCTTAGGTATGTCGCAATCGTCATGCTCATGCTCATAATTTCGCTATCATATTTTCAAAACTACGGCATGCATGCAACTCTTGGCCAAAGCCCCCGTCTCTATGACCAGGGAGTGTTCAACGCCCGGATAGGAGACTGACCATGAAGTAGCCCGATCCAGCCAAAGAGGATTCCTCCTAACTGCAAGTTCGAAGTCGATGATGCCGAGAAGGAGCTTACTTACGGAGGGGTAGGGACCCCTTTCCCCGGAGCAATGAACTGACTGGCCACGAACGAAAGAACTCACTTGCATGCAACATAACAGAATTGCATCGATTTCATCCACGCAAGAAACGTAGCACAAGCAGTCGGGAATTGGTCTCATTTGATGTCAGAGATATTTCGGTATGTCTATTTCTGTTCTCCCAGTATCAATTCTTTCCATGAATCTCGGTGTAGCTACCGATCAACCAGCAATAACCTTCGCCCATGAACTTGCTGGTCAATTCGAGAGCCTTACATTGTTGGGGATGTGGAAATGTCTTAGCGAGATGAAGAAGTGTAATTATCTATGAGCTGTAAACTCTGCCCAGTGTTTCACCCACCTCCCTGCGAAGATAGAACTTGCTTGCTGCACTGTTAGCTCGTTAGCTGCACATCTATCGCTAGCGATTTTAATCCGTTGATGGCCTTCTCTAACTCACCTCCCGTCTTCACTGCGCCTGTAATACAAGTCTGACCAGATCTAGGTGCACCAAACCTGGAGGTTACGCAGAACTAGCTGAGATCGGGTTTGAGCTCCACTCCGACGATGACACATGTGGCGAGAACTTGAAGCGGTGGTTTGACTTATGCAACGATGCTCTAAATAAATTGGGACGCCCACAGCCTACTGGGCCAATGTTAAAGGAGCGCTTGGAAGATGCTGGCTTTATTGATGTAGTCGTTTCCAGCTTCAAGCAGCCATACGGGCCGTGGCAAAAGGACGAAAGGCTGAAGATGGTTGGAGCAATGGTCATGATGATGGCTGATGAGCCGATGTCGTTGTTAGAGGCTTATGGCATGGTTTTGCTCACTCGTGTCTTGGGTAAAGATGTGAAAGAGGCTACGAAGATTTGCGACGATGGCGTCAAGGATATAAAAAACAGGAATCACCACATGTATAACTTTTTGTGAGTCGAGTCCCCCACCCCTAGGGCCAATGTCACCAAGCTGATAATGTGTTTTCTAGCCATGTTGCATATGGACGCAAACCAGATGATTTACTTCATTTCTAGTTAGGAAAACTCCTTACAGGTACTGCTTCCAATTTGTATAGGGAGTTGAATATGTCATCTTCATATTTACAAACAAGCCACAACTGTGTTCTCTATCACACTTAACCATATTATGAGCGATTTATTTTGTACTTACACAACATCCCAACATATAGGCCGAATATAGGTAGGCGCAACAACCTGTCCTGCCCCAGCCTGACATCCACGACTAGAAATGCTGAGGCGAGAGGAGCCAAAATATACACCCTGCTATTAATTGCCTAGGCAAGAGTTTCCAGGCTTTACTAGCAGACTGAGATCAACAGAAGGCTGTTGGTTAGGGATATTGGTTCAGAGAGGCTCGCAATAGCAACGATCTCAATTGCCCAGTTTGATTACTCGAGTGACATATTATGAATCCAGACAACCCACGGCCCAACCCCAAGAAATTTTCCGTATTCTCTCCCGGCCAGGCCCCGTCTCCTCAAATATCGGAGAATCTAGCGTTGATCGAAGCGCGCCTTCAGATCCACGGCTTGTATGTGGTGCACATTTTTCTTGAGATAGGCCCGTATATTCATATTTATGCATGTATTAAGATTTGATTTTCATACTTCTGTTAATGGTGATTTTGCTCGTATGTAGTATACACAGCATTTCACATGTAGTAATTGTCGCCAGTAGTTCTATTTCTATTTGGCCGAGACGCCAGATTCTGAATATAGATCCCGCCATCAAGTCTGTGGATCCAAAATCTCAATGAGACTTTGAAATTTGCCACTCGGAACAGGCTTCAGCTGGCACCGGATACAGGGCTGGGGATACCTAATTTATTCCACTGCCATAAAAGGTTATCGAAAGTGGTGGGGGTCATTACTTGTCGTTTAACTTCCCTTTGCAAGCATCGGAGAACTTCGTGTACCTAAAAAATAGGTATTGATGATTGAAAGGGGTAGGAGGGGAGGTAAGTGGTAGTACTCTACACAAGATGTCGCCTGATGGATGCCTTACCGTCAGCTCCCAAGTCTGTACTCCCCACCCAACAATCCTCTCCTTCTCAAGAATCCAAAAACCGGAATCCCATCAACACATCTCCCCCCACAAAGCGCAGACAAAGCAGTACCTCTCTATTGCTAGCACCGCCCCCAATATTCGAATACAACCACATATACATAAACTCGACCAAAAGAAAAAACAAAAAACCATTCGAAGTATATATACACATCCCACTCCCTATGACAAATCAACCCCAGTCCCCACCCCAATCACCCGTCTCGCCTCATCATCCACCTCCTCTACCGTCCGAACAAGCTCCTTCGTCTCACGCGCCATATCAAACGCCAACCCTGCAAGTTTACTCTTAAACTCCTTTCCAACCCTCCCGTCCGCGTCCTCTCCCGTATTCTCCATCATACCAGTCATGCGTTCTCTACACGCCCTCAGATTCGTAACCACCCACTCCCACCCCCTTGCATTCCCCGCGTTCTCGGTCGCCTGCAGGATCCCGCCAACGATCTCCGATACAGTCTCGATGTGCCGCCCCAGCTCCGCCGCTGTCGCGTCGGATTTAATAGCTTCGAGAAGTGATTGGATGCTCTCGACTATTGCATTGGTTTGGTTTTCGAGGAAGAGCTGAGAGAGAGGGTTAGCGGCTGAGATAGAGGAGGGAGAAGGGGTGGAGGTGGGTAAGCGCGCCGGCCCCTGTTGTAAACGCCGGATGACAGGTCCAAAGAGGAAGGAAGGAAGGGAGGAAGATCATAACATGACAGGGGGGGTATAAGACATAAAGAAAGCAAAAGCAGGTACCCCATTGGCCAGTCATCACATGTCTTGTGTGCGTTTTTAGTTCATTAGGTACGCAAAACAAAAAAAAGGCTGCCTCCCTCTATTGGCTTTATACACGCAGGAAAACAAAACACATCCACAACCGCAAAAATAAAATAGTAGATCGGTCAGGGTAGCAAGCAATAAGAAGTGAAGGGTTTGTGTGTGCGTGTGCATGTGCGTGCGCAATTAAGCAAAAACATGTTTACGAATTCCGATTCGGGGGCATAGGGAAATCGTGAACACCTACCCTCAGTTCCTCGACAAGCCCTCTCCCACTGCTGCTCCCGCATTGTCCCCAGTTCTTACCCTCGGTCCCAAACGTATCCCCCAGTACCGCCGATCCATTTCTACTACTCCCCTTCGACCCGGGTCCCGATCCCCGCGGCGAATTTTGCGGACTATATAACTCGTCACTCAACCGTTCCCCGTCACTATTGCTCACATTCACACCGGGAGGAGGCATGGCGCGCCCCCCATAGCCCTTGCCATTGCCATTGCCATTGCCATATACATAGTGGTTGTTTGGTTGTTGGAAATGGGAATCATTGGCAACACCCACCGGCAGGTATCGGTTATCATCGTTCGGTGAGAACTCATCGTCTTCGATAGCAGTCGCTGAGTGGATATAATTATCTTCTTCATCCGACTCCCCTTCCTGTGTCGGTCGGAGCTTGACGAGCTTAACAAGCTCAATCACCGAGGCTGTAAGATGCGACGCTGCAGCATCCAGCAATGATACTGGAGAAAGGCCACAGCCGGTTGCGTGATTCTTCGCTGCAGTTGTAAGGTTATTTGCCGTTGCCGAAATGCGAGATCTTAACCGCGTGACGGCTTCGTTCCGTTCTCCGTCGATGTCCTGGGTTAGTGCTTTGGTGGCTACGATAACCGCTTTAACCTGCTCTAAGGACTGTGCAAAGTTGATGCTACGGGCTACCTTGAGGAGCTCATCAATAGAAATCTGGAACTTTGTGAGGTGCACCGCCTTGACGAGTCCTCTGGCATCGACAAGATTGCCCTCCTTTCCAAATAGACTACCAGATGTTGGAACCTGAAGCCCAAGTGAAGAGCTGCGGATAGACCGAATTGTCGTCTTTGCTTTTGCGTATCGAGATTTCCATTCTTGTACCTCACCCTGGAGCTTTTGAATTTGGGAATTGAGTTTCTCTTCCCGTTCAAATGAGTGATCCGCTCGCTCTGATATAACCTTCATCTGATTGAGGAACTCCATGGCTTCTCGTCGGACTTCCTCCGTAACCTGCATCTGTTCAGCATAAGGTCAGAATCTCGGTGTCGGAAACTGACCTCTTCCTGTTCTTTCAATTCCGTCTTCAAATCCTCGTGTTGTTGCAAGAGTTCCTGGTATTGCTCACTGTCGACTTCCCCCCCCCCCCCTTCACCTCCGCGACTTCGCAGTTGCTCCAGCTCTTGCTGCTGTTCCTTCAACTGCTGTTGTAATGACCGCTCGTTGGCTGCGGAATCCGCCTTAGCCCTATCGATCTCGGCTTGTAGATTATTGTTCAAGCTCTCAGCATCTGCCAGCTTTCCTTCCAGGACCATCCGGAGATCGTCCCACTCGTTCCGCTTATCTGTTAATGTCTACACGCATTGGTCAGCAACATCCAATTATGCTTGTTGCGTTTACCGACATCTTCTTTCTCAAGTTGGCTGCTTTGGAATAGTCTCAGCTTCTCCTCGCTTTCATCCAAGCTAGCTTCCAACCCCGCCACCTTGTCTTGTAGTATCTCCACCTTGCTCTGGTAATCTGCAATAAGCTTCTTATCCGCCTGAATATCCGTCAGCACTCAAATCCATATTCCCCTTGCATTCCAACACTCACATCAGTGCCACTGTTACTAGCAAGACTTCTCGAGCTCTCCCTTCTCCTTGGTCCTCGCCCCTGTCCATTAACCTTTTTGTCCTCTAACCCAAATGCATCAAGATCATCGTCGTCATCGCCGTCGTCATCATCTTCAACCATGGTGCTCTTATTAGGTATAATTGTATTATTCTGGAATGTCTTTGGCAACGGTCGTCCAAAAGCGTTAGGAGGCTCTGGTCCTCCGGGTCCAGGTGGCCCCATGGGCGGTCCTCGAGGCGGTCCCGGCGGTCCTCTAGGTGGCGGCCCACCTGGAGGCCTGCGGTATCCATTCGGTCCTGGTGGTCCCCCCGGTCCCGGTGGTCCGTACAGTCCAGGTCCACCCCGCCCCATCATACCCGGTCCAGGACTTCCTCTCCGACCCGGACCCATAGGCCCCGGTGATCCCATTCTCGGTGGCATTCCGGGAGAATCTACTCGCCCTGGTGGCGGCATCCCGCGACCATCCATAGAGTTTGTTGGAGACCCAAACAATGGCAGCAAACCGGATGAGAACCTTGGAAACCTCCGCTCTAATTCGTAAAACACATCCGTTGCCAGATCTCGAAAGCGATCAGCGGGAAGTGTCGAAAGCTTCTGTCTAGCCTGGTTTCGCTTTGGATGGAAATCCTGCTTCGGGGGAAGAAACGGCGGCATCTCGCTATCTGGGGAGAGATTGGGTGCGACCACACCGGGTTCTCGCCGTTGAAGTTCGTCGTAGACATCCGTCGATAGCTCTTGAAACTGAATCACCGACAGCCGCAGGAGCTTATCCCGTGCTCTGTTCGTACGGATATTACCCTTCGTTTCCAAAAACTCCCTGAGCCATTTACTCAATGCCGTGTGATGCACCGATACCTGCTCTTCCAACGCGATATTCTTCAATGTAGACGAGCCCTCACTACTAGCATACAACCCGGTGCCGTCGGAACTCCGCGCGATCGAGGACGGAGGCGATATATTCGAAGGGGAGCTCCCGTTCTGTCGGTTTGGCGGGCCACCAAACATCAAGTCGTGATCGGGAGAGGAGTATTTCGATATACCGGACCATTCGCTTCCGGCAACCGAGACTGGCGAGAGCGCGGAGCGTGGGATCTGAGCATTATTGTTCATTGTAATCGACAAGTTCCCATGATGGCCGCGAATCTGGGGAGGGCTGTGCGGGCTTTCGGGATCATTTGTCGCCATGACCAGTGATTAAAGAATTAAAGTTTCGCCTATAAGGTTTTCCCACACCTCTAATCCACGTTCAGGGTCCTTGTCGCGTGGACTGTAGTTCGAAGGATGTGAAACGTTCTTTTTGTGCGGCTCCTTTACTCCACACTTCCAACAATCCGATCCCACAGTTAGTTGCTGTAGCAAGCCGTAACACGTATAAGCGGCCGAAGGAGGCAGGGGAAGTCGATGCGGACAGTTTTCTGTCAAGAAGAAGATGCGTCTGCAATGTTAGGGCCGTCAGCAACGATCCCAATCCCGAACCTCGTAGGGAAAGATAGTGTGATGGGTTGGATAGGTCGGGTGGGTATATTCTACCTCAATTCCGAAGGCCCCTATTCTCGGCGGCGTGGATGGGTTGAGAAGTGTAGGTGTAGAGTACTTGAGTTGAAGGTTCCGAGAGTGAGAAAGAGGATGGACAAAGGGGGGGGGAGGAGCGAGCAGTACCTATCGTTTGTAGGGAAGAAGTGGTTCTCGTCTTTCGCCAACTGCAACAAAAGTCCAACCGCCTTTTCGATCGTGGGCGCTAGGGAGCCACGACGCTTGACATGGGTTGGTCGATGATGCGCGCTTTAGAGATGGAGGGCTGTTGAGAGAGGAATACTTGGGGAATAGGGGTGATGAAGTATAAGAGCAACCGCATACATACTCTATACTCAGCAGGTAGGATCCTGCCTCTGCTGGTTCCCGTCGAGTGTGAGCGTGTCACTCTCAGATCCTCCGGCCGGGAACGCGAGCCCTGTGCGCTCACACTGCCGAAGACCATGTCGACATCAATCAAATCACCACTTCCTACAAACCTGGTACGCATGGAACTTCGATGTTTTTGATAATTCATTATTTCCTCAAGTCGAGTAATAATAAAGTTGTACATACTCTAAGTATGTCTACAAAAAATGAGGCAAAAAATTATGGCTCGCAAAAGGGCGCTAAAAATAAGTTGTGTGAGTGGTTTGCAAATTGCCGGTCTGGGCGAGAAACCATACCCATTCAAATCCGCAACCCCCACCCTCCCAAAACATACATTTTTCATGACCGGAACATCTAGCGGGTAACTGCAGCGGCGATGCGGACGAGAAAGAGCCCCGAGTGATACTCCATGCCCGCCTGCTAAGTACGGCTCCGACAACCCACCACGTCTTGAATGCATGAAACTACAACACATGAACACACCATCACAAATACCAAATACCGCGACCGGTTTCTAAAACTCTTAACTACTTAATAAAACACAACTATACTAAACCATACATATAGTTGGTTGGTAATAGTCTCAAGCAAGAGCCGTTTCTCAATCTTTCCCGCAGGCACGCAAATCAAATCAATGCGCAATGAGTATGCTATTGTAAAGGCTCAGAAAGCCACAAACGTCATTTTACAAGTAGTACCTAGGTAATCGTTCTCCTCAGACTCACTCGCTTCCATCATCACATCTCTTCATCAGCACATCAAATAATCACAATAACCATAAGAAAGAGCATCAAACGTAACACGCAGACAACGAAACCTACAACTCCATCCCCTGTAACCCCTCAATCATTATTCATTTCTCATCCCTCCCATTAACCCTGACCTCGACCTCAAACGCATCACTACGTAGTCTAGGAGTGCCGTACTCCTCCCCTTCACACCCTCTGCTTTCATCTACAACACCCTCTGCGCCCTCCGCGGCCCCCGAGTTTCCTTCTGCCTCCTCTATCGCGCGGTCCTGCTCCCTACGGATCTTGTCCACACCTGTATACGGCAGGATGTCTTGAGAACTGGTTGAGAAGGTGGATACGTGTGCGTCTGTTGATGATTCCGGCGCTAATGCGTCTGCTGTCGCTCCAGCATGCATGTCGCGCAGGAGGCACACGTATTCTTCGGGCACCAGTCCGGATTCTCCTATTTTAATTATCAATTATCAAGATACACTAGCTTCCATGGGGGTTAAGGTAGTGTACCAGTTTTCGGATCCTCTGCGACTAACCATCCCATTCCGTGGCGATAACTAACCCACACAACCTGTCCCTCAACCAGTGGGAGTTCATTTTCATTCTCCTGGATGAAATCGAACAGCGCCACCGCCTTACCATGCATTTCCTCTGCCGGACTTGCAATCGTGAATTGATAGTCCTTGCTGAGTCGCGAATTGTAGAAGTCGGTGTTGTCGCCATCGAATGATCCTCCCTCCTCATCGTCGTCGTCGGAATATACGTAGTCCGGATCGTAATATCCCGCACCAGCAGGATCGTATTCGTCGGTTTCTGCATGGTGATATAACTCTCCGCCTGGCTCGCCGTTCGCAAGATCCTGTCGCCCCGCGCTCGTCGTGTAGTAGCTATCCCCGGGCACTTCTAACAATCCGTGTCCCCCGGTGCTCCGCCGACGCGACTCCCAATCCGCTCGGGGGAAATGCTGTAGTGTGGTGGGAGTGAACACATTCTTGCTGTGATGTCGATTGTGCTGGCTCCCCAGGTGTGCCATCGACGACTTGTGCTTCCGGTGATGAGTAGCCTGCTTTGGTACTACCACTGGACTCTGTAAATCGTCGTCCTCGCTCCACGGCGGGCCGTCCTCGAAGTTGAGCGGCGGAGGCTGGTTAGATTGTTTCTGCCGGAACAGTGCAGCAGCATCTCCCCACAGTGGATTATCCTGGCTCGGCACTGCCGGATCCGATAATCTCCTATACCCACTCCCGCCGCTTGTAAACCACCCCCCGAACCCAATCGCCTCCTGCAGATCGCCTGGTGTTGTCAGCCCTGAAGACATGGTTGGCCCATAGTGCAGGGGGTGAATGGCAGGGTACGCAAAATCCCTGACTGAGGCATAAGAGAGCGATGACGTGAATTGGGGATGCCACGAGTCTCGGTTAGAGGCGACCGACACCATCGATATTCTGCTCTGTTGCGGCGGCGGGAAGGAGGGGATTTTATTTCTAAGGCTTGCGGGGGTGGATGGCTTTGGAGACGTTGACGCGGCCAGCGGCGGCGAGGAAGCGCTAGATTGGTGATTTGGCTTTGGCGCCTCACGGGACGGATTGGAAGCTGTAGACAGGCGCTTGGAGGCCGCGTCCGAAGGCGAGAGAATTCTGGACCGCCGAGCGGAGTTTATGGAGGGTTCACGAGAATTCAGGGAAGTGGAGCTGGTGAGGGGGTCCGCCGCTGGGGACGGCGACGTCCGCGTCAGTTCTACCGCGGGAGGCGAAGCGGCCATGGCTGTATTGTTATTGTTTAACGAGACTGCGCTAGCCATGGACAGTGTGGATTGGCGATGGATGGCTGACCTCTAGGGAAGGAGATGTATCTAGGTGATGTCTTTGTGATGGCGGAGCGCAGGCAAGAGGAAAGTACGAATGTGCGTGCTGTTGACGAGCTTGAATAGAGGCGATAACCTGCCGAGTGAAAGAACGAAAGCAAGACCAGCTGCAGTTGACGAATGGAACCGAAAAGAATAGTAAAAAGGAAGAGACGAGGCGAAAGTGGTGATAGGGAGGCGATGTGACGTTTGGAGGAGAAGGTGTGTATGAGTGAGTACTTTGAACGGGTGTTGATGGAAAGGGTTGGTTGGTTGGAGGCTCTTCGCCTCGCGTGATTCAGCGCTTCGGAGTTGGTTCGTCCAAATCAGCCGAAGACGAGGACCACCGATGACCAAAAAGGAGAGGGCCCCGGGTGGTACCAGATCGCAATTGACTGGCCAAGTACCAGGTGCTGTTCGCTGCTCACTGTTACTGTTTATTTGTTTATGCAGCTCTTATCTCGGTTCTCTCTGTCGCTGTCGAATCGATCGCAGGGAAGGCTCAATTGAAGGAACACGGCAGTGGTGGGTGGGTGGTACCTCTGGGGTCAGTGGCCAAACCTAAAAGAATACAAAAACTCCGAATTTGGGCACAGCGGCGAATCCACCAGAACAGTACCTGCGTCGGTAAGGTGCCTGGGTTCGCCGTACGTTCTCGTATGCTCGTGAACTCGCTGAGATATTGCACTCGACTCGAAGGATTGGAAGCAAGCTGTCGTGGCAATGGCATGCATGAAAGTCCCTACTCGCCCTACGCTGAGCAAGGTTCTTCGTCTGATTCTCGCCAACTCTTCCCGAAAATGCTGCGGCGCTTGAGATTGATATTGTTCCGGTGCCCAACCAAGATCCAGATCGCGCGAGCTGAGAGGTCTCATGCCGCCAAGCCGCCTGTCTATTTTTGGTATAGGGCTATTGAATGGCTGGCTTGACGTGACCGTCTTTCATCGCCATTTCGCCGCTTCTCACTACAAATCCGCTTTCGACTTCTTCTCTGCCCCATCATCATCATCACCACAACATTAACATCAACAATAATCACCACAATAACAACGCCACTGCATCTCTACTTCATCAAATCGCTATCAGAATTCCCCGCTATCGCCTTAATTCCGACCTGGTATGCTTTCACCTGCCACTTCCCATCACTACCACTTCCCTCATTTAAAATGATGAATCAAGATTATATTGGAGCTGTCCTAGTCCTTCTCACTTATCATGAGGCTGGGCAATGCCGATAAACATCTAGAGGCTTTTTCTGATTCCCCTACACATGCCCTCTGCTCAACCGCCGAAACCACGCGAGGAAGCACGTCGCTAACCGCGCAATAGATCACTCCTAAAAATGGCGACCGCGCCGGAAGCCCAAACAACACAAACAACAGAGCCGCCGAAGCAGCAAGATGACTTCCCGCTGACATTTTGCACCGTGTGCGCCAGCAACCAGAACCGGTTTGTGTCCCGCTTTACTAGTTTCGTCAACGGAAGCACGGGTGTGAACGTGACTATGGAGGGCAGCAGTGGATGGAAATGGAATGCGTACTGTGCTTTGATATGTGTGGGATATGTAGAATCTATACAACGACAACTACGTGCTTGTTTCGTATCGCCCATGTGTCATGTCTGCTATCTCATTAATCTCACTGCTGCCCTCGCCCGCGATGATATCCCGCCATGCCCGTCATCATCGTAGCCCAGAACCCTGCTTGCTAACCCCCGCCTCCAGATCAATGGAAGCGCACCTCGTCCTCTCCCTTGCGAAATACCCCGTAGTCTCCTTCGGTACCGGGTCGGCGGTGCGTCTCCCCGGCCCGTCGATCGACAAGCCAAATATCTACTCCTTCAACTCGACGACCTACGACGAGATGTACCAGGAACTAAAAAGCAAAGACGCGCGTCTCTACACCGCCAACGGGCTACTAAACATGCTTGACCGTAACCGACATATCAAGGGCTACCCCGAGCGGTGGCAGGACTGGAAAGTCGGTGTTCCGCGGTTGGAGGGAAGCGGGGCCGTCGGCGGCGGAGGCGGGGAAGGCGTCAAAGAGGGCGTCGTCGACATTGTCATCACATGTGAGGAACGGTGTTGGGACGCAGTTCTCGATGGTTTGTCCCCAATCCTCTCAACCCCATCTCACCTGCAGCTGATAAAACTTAGATCTAACCAACCGTAACTCCCCATTGAATCGGTTGGTGCACGTGATCAACGTGGACATCAAGGACAACCACGAGGAAGCGATTGTAGGCGGCCGCGGCATCCTAGAGCTTGCGGATATGTTGACACAAGCGGCGCGTGAGGAGAGAGAGAAGGCAGATGTGGAGGGCACTGGGTTCCAGCGTGAGAGCGTTGATGCACGCGTTCCCGAGGTGCTGGGTGAGTGGCAGGAGAAGTGGCCGAATCTTCCGGCGCTCTGGGCGGTATCGTATTTTTAGAGCGGGTTTACTGGATTCTGGTGGGTGGGAAGAGGGGTGATCTTTCGTGAGCGGCCGGACCGCGGAAAATGTTACCTGAATGTACTACCGACGCTTTGTTGTCTTGATTCGTGCATGGAAGAAGCTCAGGTTCAATAGCCTATGAATTTGTCTCGCATGACAGACAGCTTCTCGAGTACTCTTAATGAAATGCAAAATAGAATAGCAATTAACATCATTGGTAGGGCGAGGCTGGCGAAGGAGGCTGTGCAGGCTGAAGGCGCTTTAGAATATCAAAATAATCACTCCCGAAACCACGACAACTAGGTTCGCTCAACATATAACTAAGGAGGTCCCTGGTTGTTGCATGTTGGGTATCAAGCCTTACTCGCGTCAAAGCCAAAGAACCCAGTAAGACCGTGAACATTCCACCCCCAAACAATAGCTGTGGGACTGGAATGCTGTAAATATCCCCTTCACTCCCTTGCCCCCTAAAAGCTTACGACCGGACGCATAGTTGCAAGCCTTTTTTTCCATACTGAGAACTCAAACCAAGAACTGACGCCAACTTATCTAGTGCTATAAACGCCAGGTGCTACAAACACCTTACTCATTATCTTGCTCTCTTTTGTCTGCTGTGCCAGGAACACCCTATGAGTTAGGTAACTATGAGTAAGATTACTCCAAGCAAAAGAGCAAGCCGAACACATTCCTTGCTCTCGTATTCCAGGCTTTCCAGGTTCACTTCGCCGAGCGAGCGAAAAAGTCTAGGCACGAGAGCACACATTCCTATGACCGGTACTTCAGCCCTAGCTCGAGGATCTGGGGGGCGGCAGCCTAAGTGTGGCAAAATCTCGACTCGCACATCAGGAAAAAAGCCCGAGACACGGGTAAAGAAAATCTAGTTAGAATATATGAAAGGTACAGTGAAATCGGGGAAGTTATCCCCTGGATCGTAACGGTTCCCGGCCCATACGGGGCCGCCCACGCAACCACCTCACCACACGTCCAAAAATGGTCATCAGAGGCCATCCTTTTTATCAAGTCTTCTTTAGTAGCAAATAAAACTTTCTGTGAAAGTGAATTGTAAATTATATGCGATGTGACTTTGTAAGTCTTACTGCCCCACCAAAATTCGCTCTCTGAACTGGCACCCACCCCATGTCTATGCACCACCACCCACCTTTCTCCTTTACAGGTGATTGAATTCCACAAAACGATGCCTTTCATTATTGAGACACCACAGTTACTTGCATTTTGAACATGCTTAGCAAAGTTCGGGTGGAGATTTGGTATTTCTGTCTGGGCTTTCCTGCTGGCAAAGCCACCATCCCAGCTACTTTCCCTTCTCAAGGTGTACTGAAAATTGCCCATGACTCCAGCTCTGGCTGAGGGGTAAAGATATGCCCTCTTTGATATTTGACAAAGT
>Ga0307514_10000577_pt1 | contig 69042 bp, 66 predicted proteins | sample 16_EM_MG_FD_203088 | JGI IMG/M metagenome (GOLD analysis project Ga0307514, IMG submission 203088) | Populus trichocarpa ectomycorrhiza microbial communities from riparian zone in the Pacific Northwest, United States - 16_EM | ecosystem: Host-associated > Plants > Roots > Unclassified | place...
TGGGACTTGAGAGAATTTCGTGTGCGAGTCAATTGACCATCCCCGATACGGCAGGTACGAGTCCTGATCCGGCGGGTAATAACACCGATACGAGGTCTTCTAAACCCAATCAGGTCACTTCTACACCCAATCAGGCAAGTCGTACTCCTGATTTCTCGTAGCCACTCATATCCTCCATATCGCTCTCATCTTCATCCCCATGTCTCTCTTTCTTGTCCACAACTCTACCATCATCGCAAGAACACAAAGTTAAGTCATCCCTGTCTATCTCTCCATGCCATCATCATGAGTTAACACTGAGTGCGGCATACACCGAGTACAGCATACACCTAAGATTGTCTGTCGTCCCTTCATTCTCACGATTTCGAGTTGACCGCTGAATGTTGCTTCAGCTTCCGTCGTACCTCCCTACTGATCCACCGCCACCAGCCAGTTCTCTATAAGAGCATCAAAGGTAAAGTCATTTCGTCAGATTCCCACTGTTTTGAGTTAACTAACCGATGAATAGAGTCGCAGCACCGGGCGCGCCTCCCACCGACCGCCTCCAAGTACTTTTCCAATCTCGCTCGATCATAGCCTGCTACAAGTGCATCCCTAAACTCGCTCAATTACGGCCTCCCAGTGCATCTCAGTGCACTCGATCTCGGCCTCCAAGTGCATCTCCAAACTCGATCGATCACGGCATCCAAGTGCAGCTCTCAGTTCACTCGATCTCGGCCTCCAAGTGCATCTCCAAACTCGCTCGATCACGGCCTCCAAGTGCAGCTCTCAGTTCACTCGATCTCGGCCTCCAAGTGCATCTCCAAACTAGCTCTATCACGGCCTCCAAGTGCATCTCTCAGTGCACTCGATCTCGGCATCCAAGTGCATCTCCAAACTCGATCGATCTCGGCCTCCAAGTGCAGCTCTCAGTTCACTCGATCTCGGCCTCCAAGTGCATCACCAAACTTGCTCGATCACGGCCTCCAAGTGCAGCTCTCAGTTCACTCGATCTCGGCCTCCAGGTGCATCTCTAAACTCGCTCGATCACGGCCTCCCAGTGCATCTCAGTGTACTCGATCTCGTCCTCCAAGTGCATCTCGAAACTCGATCGATCATGGCCTCCAAGTGCAGCTCTCAGTTCACTTGATCTCGGCCTCCAAGTGCATCTCCAAACTTGCTCGATCACGGCCTCCAAGTTCAGCTCTCAGTTCACTCGATCTCGGCCTCCAAGTGCATCTCCAAACTCGCTCTATCACGGCCTCCAAGTGCATCTCTCAGTGCACTCGATCTCGGCCTCCAAGTGCATCTCCAAACTCGATCGATCTCGGCCTCCAAGTGCAGCTCTCAGTTCACTCGATCTCGGCCTCCAAGTGCATCTCCAAACTCGCTCGATTACGGCATCCAAGTGCAGCTCTCAGTTCACTCGATCTCGGCCTCCAAGTGCAGCTCTCAGTTCACTCGCTCTCGGCCTCTAAGTGCATCTCCAAACTCGCTCGATCACGGCCTCGGAGTGCATCTCTGAGTTGTAGATTGGTAGCTATATAGATACATAGATACATAGATGAGAATACAACCTGAATATATGAGTTTTAAAAAGGGTTACACGATTAGTAGTAGCTATGAGTTCTAGGCGCACCAGCAGCGTTCCCAAAGAAGATGTTGTTTTTCCCAGAATGCTCTACTGTGATTCGAGGTGCTACCAGACGCTCCCAGGTTTGTCGCCGGCGCTCCCAGGTGCTCTGCTATGCAACGCGACCCGTCGCCTGGGCGACGAGAAGCGTGTAATTCTCTGTCAGAGGGTACGAGGGTCCGTCAGAGCCGTCAGAGCCGTCCGGAACACCCGGGTGTTTCAGACGGAAACTAGAGTTTTTGCCGATGTGGGTGAATATTGAGTCCTAGATAGCATAGTGTGCGTACTGGTACCCTTTCTGGTGTGCTTGTTGATTTATATAGATGTGTCGTTGCTACTACCTAACAGAGTGCTAATTGTAACTCCCTGAGTCTGCTAGTCGATTTGTCTCTAGGTGTGTATGCCATCACTTCACTCAGTTGACTTATTTTCATTCTTCGAATGCACGATTTATTAATGTCCAGGTGCCCTTGCCACTGGTAGTCTTCCCAATTGTGAATATATTGTACAGTGCTTTATTTCTACACTTTCAGGAGTGTATTGGAATGTGGGAGAGGTTGTTTGAGAATCTGGTTCCATCATCCACCTCAGTTGAAAGTCATTGGTCTGCAAGCAACTAATTTCATATTGCATCATAGAGAACATTGATTGGTATCATATGTTTTAGACATTGGTTTGCAGATATCAATTGTCATTGTAGTTGCATAGTAAGGGATGAAAATGCATTGGTTGGGATCTTATTCTGGAGCATGCTCTGTAATGCAACATCAAACAGATATGCAATACTATTTTGTATTCTACTCGATATTTCTTTCGGTATAGGAATATTTTCCATACAGCTCCTGCTTGAGTGTCTTGAGTAGTAGTCAGGCTTGTACTCTGTACAGTAGTGCAATAGGTATATATATATTCTTCCATGTTACCAGAGTTAAAGATGGGATATCATCCATCTCTGAGCATCTCTGAGATGGCTATATCAGTAATTGTAAGTCCAATTTCCCTAATCTCAATGATCGCTCTGTTGCTTAATAAATAGCCTTCTGCGAACCCATCATCGCTCTTATGTAGGCCTGTATGTCATAACTGGGCTTCCAGTTGCTCTATAAGTTTTCTGCCCTGCTATGGATGCTCTTTGCTCTAAATTGACTTTTGTCTATTGGGTTATCTCCAAACCACTGACATTCATGAATTAGTATGCACAAATCCATCTGTATTAGCCTAAGAATCAAGAAAAGAACAGATGTGGTGGAAGGGAAAAACCAGAATGTCATACCATTAGCAGTATACCCAGAAAGGAGCAATGTTCAATGGTGCACTCACTGCCTCCCTTTGCGTCCTGTTGAGCTGGTAGTGATCATTCATGCATCTTCCTGGAGGGGCTCTTCTGCTGCAACCAATGCCAGTGTACCCTGCATATCATGTCCAGCCCAGGGGTCCACATTATCTGGTGAAGAGAAATTGATGTCTTCCAAAGTTGCTTCCAGCAGCCCTGTGTACTCCCCAATCTGTATGCCAAGTACTACAAAGACCTCACCACTAGCTAGATAATAGTTAAATGCAGTTCCTCCGATTGTCTCAATATCTGGACCACACGCTGGATGCTGGTTGTTGATGCAATCATTTTTTGCATCTATGACAGTCCATTCCACTGTAACAGCAGGCAGTTCCGGTCCCCACATGCGGTACGTAACGTGTCCAGGACCAGCTGATGCCATTTCTGTATAACCGGCTCGCCACAAGTCTTAGATCTCTGGTGATAATCCTACGTTACACTGTAACATATACAATCAGTCCAGTCTACATTTGCAACCATAGCCACCCAATTACCATCTATATTGCTACACCGCCAGAGGCTGGCGTACATACCCTTTCATTTAATACCATAGTCATCAGTGATGTTTTGTCGACTCCACTTCCATCGGTTGATTGCGGTGCAGCCAATCAATAGTGAATCTGGTCAATGTCGGAATTCAAACTGTGGAGCCACAGCAAGGCTTGTAGGAAATTCTATGTCAGCATTAACACAACCATCATGTCTAGTATGTCCACTGGTGACAATCAGTCCAAGCACTGGATGGTAATCTGCATCTTCTGGCTGTTCATGAATCAAGAATCACTCTGCGATTCAGGCCGAGGGTGGTACCATACTCTATCACCTGTAATTCCCCAAGACTCTTGAGAATCCGCAGTGCAATCGGGAAGCTGGTTGCACTACAGATGACATGAGCACATATGCAATATATTGTGCCATTTCTGTCTACTATGTGTACTTTATGAACTATTTTCGCCAAATCAGATGATTCATCTTCTCTCCACTTGGTATCGCTGTGAGTGGCCCATTTGTCATCAGTGCAATTACAGTCAAAAATTATTCAGATGGTAGGTGGACTTCAATTAGCCATGACACTTGTAGTCTGGGAGGTTGCTATAATTATCATAGTCATTGTAGTTGGTCTGCCAAATAGTGTAGGTCTTTATTCTTAAGTGCACTTCTTGATACACTATATTTATTTTATGGTGGCACATGCTCATGTTGCAGAGTGTGTCCAGGCAGGTCCAAAGGTGTATCCAGTGTATCGTGTTACCAGATATGTCGCATTGCCATCCGGTCGATCAATGACTAATTGTGCTTACTACGAAAGTAGCAGGTTACATCATAGTCCTTGGAGTAGTGATATCCGTACACCCAATCAGCTTAGCAATGTTTTATCACTATCAGTTTGTCATATTCAAAGGTAATCTTCTCTTTCTAAATATTCATCAATTTTGGGGTGCCTTCTCCACAAGTGCATCTTGACGAAGCTAGTATTCATGGTGGTTAGATGTCCTCACTCATAGCAAGATCCTCCTCTGGAGGTATTCTGTGCTTCGGTAGTATATTGCTTGGTTGGCAATCGAATGCTTCTGCATGTGAGCTTTTTACAAGTCACTAGAGTTTTAGAGGTACATGCAAACAGAGATAGATGCACTTTACTGAATTGCAAGACATGTAGTTCTATCTGTACTGAGTTGTGAAATGTCTACCACATCAGCATTAATTTTCAAAAAGACTATATATAGGTGTCAGATTACTGTCTGTTATATGTGCTTGGACTGGTGATCGCACTTCATTATCTTATAGAAAGGGGGTATGAAGTCAAATTGATGCATGGTAATCAATTCTACATATTTACAGTGTCGAATCGTTCTGTTCTGTACTTGATATTATCATCTTTATTTCAAGTGACAAGCCTGGTGTGCCAATGCACATCTATACTCAACTCAGCTGCAAATGGGTGGCTCAATTAAATGATGAAATCATCAATGCTCTAGGCTATGTAGTAATAACATTTCAATATATTGAAGGGAGGGCAGTATTGTCAACTGTTGACTCCATGATGTCACATGTTGGGCAAAAGGGTAAGCTGACAAAATCCCATAAGCAAAATGTATCCATCCACTGATACAGTGGTAATGATTGAAGGGCATGTAAACCAACATAAGTCGTAATATGAATACATATGGTACATATTGGAATATTGTTGCAGATATGTCTGGAAGGGGTAGTATGTGTAGATGCATATGAATAATAATCACTAGAAGTATATGGCTTATTATAAGCTGACTGTATAGAATAGCCATTACGTGGCCATGGGTGACCTGCTTCCATTGCATATGGCTAACCTCCAGGAATGTATGCATCATTGTTCATACTGGGTGAAGTTGTTCCAATTATACCAGTACTGTATCAACGATCGTTGTGAGTCCACTTGAGCACCCCAACATCTGTATGTGCTGTCTTGAATGCCTGCTTAGAACTCTACTCTATAATCTGCCTGGAATTATACTACAGAACACTAAACATAACAAATCTGCACATTGGGAGTGGTAGAGATTTCAACAGGTAGTGATTATCCATCTGAAAGGTCTGAGTATATGGAAGCTTTGAGTAATAGAAGGCTTCAAGTCTGTGTAAAGTTTGACTTTGAGGTAAATGTAGCCAATCTACTTGACTAAGTGTTACCAATACCTTTATCATCACCATCACTATCACTATCACAACCGCCAGCACAAACACCATCCCCAATATCACCATCAGCACTGGACCGAATGTACTTATATATTCCAATAATCTGTAAATACTAGACAGCAGATGCTGCTTAGAAAGCTGAGCGGGATATCTGCTCTCACCAAGATCCAATTCCCTAGCTTACTTACAGTGTCGAATGCTTTATACAACAACTCCATGACTAGAAGCTATTATGTGAGCGTGTAGGAGCAGCAGCAATAATAATAAAACTAAAACTATGCTACTAACCAACATCATAATTTTGACCACCATATACTCCCCACTACGTGTTACACGTCCACACCCTACACTCCACACTCCACACTCCACACTCCACACTCCACACTCCACACTCTACCCACCAAATACTGTGCAGTATACGCCACCTGTCTCATTCATCCAGGTGTGTATATCATGCAACCCAGTTACTCTGTTGGTCAAGCTTACAGGAACATATATTGATCTGTATTGCCACTTCAGAGTATATTTCGATGTATGGAGCCATTTAGGATGGGAGTATGCCATCATGTGTGATTGGGAGTGTACTTGAAAGAGACATGGAGGTGTACTAGGGACCATGTTGAGAGCTTGCTTGCAAGTATACACTTCATTAAGCTGGATGTGTACAACTAAATAAGACCATGAATATCCTTCACAGCATTCACCCGAGCATCTACCATCCTATTTTTAGCAGGTTCATATATTGTCCATTGTATACAGTGCGATGAATTGTATCAACAGCATATAATTAGGTGTATCTCATGATAATCTTCCGAATAGGCCAATTGGTATGACTACTGTTAGCAACTGTTCCGTTTTCGGACCATTTCTAATTTACCAGTGCCAAGAAAACCCGAACCCTGCCGGTTTGGTTCGGGTTTGTACCAAACAGTTCCCTCAATTATATCCTTCAATATTCATGTGATAATTTATTGTTTGGTATATAAAATATGGAGGTTCAGACGGTGCATCTTTTGGTGGTCTCCGATTTTTGATATCTTCAAAACTCAGTAATCTGCTTTGAAATTATTGTCATTTCTGGCAAGAAAACAAGGTTTTTGGGCCACTGCTTGCTGAGATTTAAAGATATCGAACATCGCAGACTGGCAAAAGATGCACCGTGCTGGGCTGCATGTTGTACATACAAAACAATAAACTCTCGGATCAATATTTGTGGCCCTAAGTTGATTGTTCGCGTAAACAATCATCAATTTTCGATGGGATAAGGCCGTTGCCATGCAGTCCTATCAAACCGGCTGGGTCCAAGACTGGAACTGTTGTTAACATTGGGTAGGACATTAGAATGATATGTATCGAATGTACTTTCAATTACAGTTTATGAAATAGCATTTCAATTCACTGTATCACCGAAAATGACATTTTTCCCATACATGAGCTCAATATAATCATGAACGGATTTATGTTGATGGACTGGAAGTAGTTGATCAAAAGACTGATAAATACCATCTACCATAGCAATAGCTAAATTTCTGTATATATGATACCATACTTACATCGAAAATTCAAGGACACGCAGACACTTAGACACATCAATCAAATTATCTCTATTTTCAAATTCAACACCATTAACCAAATTATGATCTTCAAACGTGGCTTGCATGTGTCTTCCCAGCTGAAATTGATCCTCATCGTTTCCATAAGATTCCAAGGAAAGAATGGTATTGGAACTGAGACTTGATTCGTGAACCCTCATTGGAATTCTCATGGTATACTCCAACTGAATGTTCTGGATGAATTTGTAACCATTGCCATGTTTGCAATTCAGGACCTATAGTAAGTATGTATTATTGTGGAAGTTTCAGGTTTGTTGATTCCAGCTGGAGTTTTGCGCTAATAATGAACAGTAGTGCTAAATCCTCTGACAATTACTGCTGGACAGACTCAGACTCTAGTTTAATCCATGGCAGAAATGACTATTGCTGATGGCTGAAATATATGCTGCATGAATGTAAACAATATAAACAGGCTTTTAAGACATTGACCTTGCAGTAAATCTAGGCATGTAGTTTCAGATAAGGAGCTTACCAGAATGCCAGAGGATATACTACCAAAGCTGACGATCCATCGGTACCAGTACCGACAAGCATCGCCTCTTCAAATTCAATTACTGAATCCGCTTTGAATCTAACAGCACCCAAGTACTGACTGTAAGCATGGCAAAGTTTAGAACCATGTATCAATTGTACAATTCTAGAACAAATCAATACAGTCGGTTTCAATTTATATGTACTAAACTAAAACAGTGTACCATCCATTTCAATGAAGGTGAAGGATAGGCAATATAGTTGAAAGAATGCAATAGAGCAATGAGAATCTGAAATAAACTGGAAATACGATTTGTATTAATCTGAATTGTCACTAGGAGACTTATTGGATCAGGGCAGCAAGAAGAAGGAGTAGCCAATACAACTACACTGAAGTTACCTCCACCACAGCATGTTGCAAATGTCAGCTAATTCAGTAGTGTAGTGCTCAAGTAACTACCATTCACTGAGACATTATCAACAACCATGTCATTTATTGAAATGATTATTCTAGACAGTGAGTACTAAAGCAATCAGTTTTGCCAGCAGACCAGGTATGGATCAGTCCAGACTGGAACCGTCCCAATTGAGTCCAGCCCAGTCCAATCAAATTTTGCACTCGGATCCGACGAGTGCACAATATTTTGTGCACTGGTCTGCAATAATCTAGACTGGTACGGACTGCAATACCTGGCACCATGATTTTCTGACCAAATCCAAGCCCATCTGGAAGTGTATGTAGACTGGTGTGCTGCTGCAAAATCCTTACTGCATCTCGCTTCCAATTGGCTAAGATAACACATAGTCATATGAAACAAACAAGCTAGCACACAATATTGAACCCTAACCCAATGCCACCTAATATGTGTACTCTACATAGATCGGTTTAAAAGTGATGAACCAATGGGAATGTTATCCGAGGAGAACAAGTTCTCTATTAACAACTATCTTGGAAGTTGAATTCGCAAGCAGAAGTTACTCCAATACCGTACGTCAGGTATCACATAAATTGTTATCACCAGACTTGTCCACACTGCACCAGTGCAGTGCAATGCCCTAAATTCCAAGTCCAGTACAGTGCAAGTATTTTGCACACTGGCCTGTACTGAGGCCTACCCTGGTCTGGGACTGTTTTGACCACTGGGAACACTGGAAGCAATATATATATGATTACAGTAGAGATCATATTCAAAGCCTAATTGATGAGGATCAGGAGAAAGATCATATTCTACACCAGAGTAGCTTAATACGCAGGAAATTAAAATATAGCACTACAGAGATTTACATGTAGGTCAGAATGGGAGTGCCGACAGATTAAGAGTTGCATGTTCCTATGGCTTCATTAATTAGTGCGGCAACAACATGTCCATGTTAGCTTGGGGTGAGAATGAGGGAATAAAATTTAGAAGAAAACACTGGAGACTTCAACAAGTACTCATATGTATGAATAGCAAACTTTCAGAAATGTAGTGATATTCATCAAGCTTTCCATCGATGTGACTCACAATAACAATTCAGCTCTAAAGGCTGGAATCACTGTAAATATACCACAAAAGGAAGCTGTCTTCCCAGTTACTTGCAACTACAAATTTCTCCACAATTGCCAACTTTGCTATACTTTGCCAGCCAATCAGGGAACTGCAATATACAAGTTGAGTATTCAGCCATGACCATAGATGATACTGATTGTAGTTTCCACCGGGAAATCAGTCGGTATTTGGACTTCTAATCTATCACATAACATTGAAATTGGCAACATTAGTATCTTATCTGTTCTACGTAAAAATATGGAATATACTGAAACCAGATAAACGCGACACATTCCAAAGGTTGTTAGAAAAGTACATGCATGTAAGTGTCCAATTATCATCACCTGCAGCGAGAAGAAGGGTGTAATAACAAAACATGTGAACTGTAAATGAAATATTGTATGGAACAATACAAAGGGGAATATGATTACCATTGATTGTATTCACACAATTTGCATTAAGATTGCAGAATCCACACCTGTAACTAGCAGTGAAATAAACAGTTATACATCATTCTATTGTTGAAAATATACCTCCAGACAGAAAATCTATGTCAACCTCAGGGAACCAAATACTCAATGTATTAATAAAACCATGATTACAGCCATTATGAAATCACCATCTCCTGCACTTAGTAGTCACAGCAGGTGACATTCGTTGCTATGTTTGAGTTACAATAATATGACAGAATTACTATAACATTGCAAAATGTCTTGAAAAAGTGATGATTAGAGAAGCTTGATTGTATCCTCTCTAAGAGGGCCGCAAAACCAATACATATGAAAGTGTAAGTATGGCTGAATGCCATCAGCATGATGGACAGTCAACACTGATCTATGCCAATATGAGACATCACCATGTCCAGCCACGCAAGATATCACTGTCACCATCTGTATGTGATATCACCCTTTCCAGCCATACAAATTACCTCTATCTCCAGCCATACCAGACTCATCTCCAGCTGAGATCTGCATATGCAATACTCCCCCTCTTTCTATACACTGCAGGGCAACAAATAAATGAATAAGATGAACCACATAGATTCCCACAGTAGCCTCCTTAAAACTCCGACAAAGTAAGTGGGGAATGAGTACTCCCTTTGCTTGATGATGGCCATCTAAAAAGAATCAAACAAAGAAGTCCGCAAGCTGAAAAGAAAAGTGAAGCAATATCAAATGCAAAATGTATTACCATAGCTGCATTGCCTTAGTAAATGTCTTGTGCAGACTTTTCGTGAAGGCCTTGGTAAGTATATCTGCCACATTCCCATCTATATGAATGCAGGAGTAATCAACTATCTTGTCTGCATGGAGATTTTGCCTATTGTGATAGCAGAAGTTGAGATACTACATACGAGCATTTTTAGTTCCAGTTGTGATACGACTTAGTGTGCCCTGATGGTTGCGATGTATCAGGAACAGTGAGGCATATTTGCTATGTATATCTCAGGGGAGCTGGAGGAGCCATTTCGCTTTACAGGAGCCCTCAATGTAGGAGATGTATTCAGTTTCCAGAGTTTGCAAAGCAATGAGATCATGCTTGCCATATGCACAGTAGACAGCTCCATTGCTGATAAGGAAGACATGACCACCATGAGATTTGTGGTCGGCACTATCATGAGCCCAATTCAACTCAATGTCACCAGTAAGTTGATCATGACTGCCAGTAATGCTGCGGCTGATAAAATGCAGTCGAAAGTTGGCGGTGGATTGGAGACTCTGGTTAAATCTCTTGGCAGCAGTGAGATGGCTGTGGAAAGAATAAGAATTGTATCTGCAGAGTGTCGCGACTGCAAATGGCACATCAGGCCGAGTTGCAAATGCTGCATACATTAATAAGCCAATAATTGCCTGATTGCCTTTGATGTGTTTTAGTTCTGTCTCCCTCCAATTTATGTTCAGATCTAGCTTCCCAATAGAATCTATCGGAGTTAATACACAGGGAGCATTCAGCATATTGAATCATCTGAGAATTGAAGTGACAAAGGCCTTCTGGCCAATAATGATCACAGAATCATTTTCCTAGTGGTGGGTGTCACACCTACAGAATTAGCATACTACGTTTAAATTGGGGATAGTGTATTTTTCCAATAGGCTGCCATCAACTTCGATCGCAACTTTGCTAGCATCTTTTGGGTACAATATCGAGCTGTCATCGATGAACAAAAACATCAGAATACCATTGCTGCGGAGATAGTGTGTGGTGTCGGGCAAGGACGGTGTGAACTCAAAAGAAAGTTAAAGAGTGTTGATATTGTTGTGCGAATGTCGTGGTGCTTGTTTGAGGGTGTAAAGTACATTCTTCTGTTGAACAACAATTGTAGGTGGGTTGAGGCCTTCTGGCCCACATTTGGGTAGTGTCATATTGAGATTATCGTTTACACCCTCATGATTGAGCAAGCAGTAACCACATCCACACGATTGATCTTTCAGCCATGTTTTGCAACGAGTGAGATGAGACACTGAAAAATAGTGAGTTCTCTAACAGGGGCATACATTCGTCTGAATTCCATTTGTTCATGGCCTTGAATTACCAGGAGAGTTTCGTATTGTATCGAGCTGTCAGAAGTTTGTTTTGTCTTGAAGACCAATTTGGAGCCAAATGGCTTGTCTTCCAATTGCCTTGCTTTGCAGATGTTCATAGTTGTAAATGTGTTTCTGAGCAGGAATGTGCTGCATTCCTGTTTCATTAATCACTTCCAGTGGTCAAGGTATTGGTGGTCTATGGCCTCTGTGTATGTGAATTGTTCGGTGTTGATGGATATCAGTGCAAGAGTGTTAGCCATAATAATTCATACATTTGTGGGGATTTTAAACTGATTTGTTGTAATATAATTTGTGGGTGGTGCCAATTGGCATGATTGCTTGGCAATGTCTGCCATTCGGCAGGTTATGTCACTTTCATGACCATGATGAGAATCATGGACAACAGTCTCTCTGAACAGTGGTGGTGCATCCTGCTCATCAGGAGGATGTAATCCCACACCTGGAGTTGCTGCGAGATTTTGATGGCTGTCAGCAGTGGTTTGTATCGACAGCAGTATAGTCATCATCACCATTTCCATTCCCTTGAGCTGCTCGACTGGTGCCTGCATGGTCATGGGGAAGTCCATCTCCACCAGGTACAATTTCCTCATGGAATTCATTCTGTTCTGGTACCTCAAAGCTGTCAGTTTTGTCTCCATGTTGAAATGGAGAATTGGCATTCCTCTCATCATTAAAAATGACATCTGACTGCAATTTTACTACTTGGACTGCCAGGTTACATATGCTCCAATGTGTAGTTGAAACATGCATGCGAATGACGATTATACATGGCATGGATCATGCGCTGAAATATCCATGGCGTTTCAGCTTGGGAATATATCAACGGCGAAAGTAGTCACATCGCTGAAAGAGGTGGGAGGGATCTTAATACCGTAAATCATTGCCATAATTGTCGTGACAGGGCTTCCGAAATACATGTAGCATCACATATGGGATTAGATCTGGTGCTTGCGAATGGTTGCAATTGTTACTTTTTGTTACACCATGGTTTGGAGCTTGCTGGTGGAGGTACACTGCGGGATTGACTGCCTCTCCTCTGAAAGCAAGTGGCAGTTGGGAGTCAATCATTATAGATTGTACTTTCTGAGTGTTTGTCTGGATTATTTGTTTGCCAACCCCATTCTGATGTTGAGCACAGGGAGGTCCTAGATTGTATGTTGTACCATGAGCAGCAAGCACCAGCCAGATGGTCTTGTTACGATACTCGCTGCAGCTATCTAGGTACTGGAATCATTTCACTTCTTGTCTGATGGAGCGAACTTGTGTCTGAAATAATTGGTAAACTGAGGTGCATGTTTTTGGCTTCTGTTCTGGGAGAATGCAAATGGAGGTGTACCATGTATACTTGTCCAGGAATAGGATATTGTTGCAATGGGTGGCGGATGAAGGCGTTGAGAGCAGTCCATACACATGATAATGGATAAGTTAAAATACCTTTGCAGAGTGCTTGGTCTTGACTGTGATGATCTTCTGTTTGCGCATGGCCTGGACACATCCAGTACACATTGAGTCATCTTTTGTATACCCATCAAGCACAGATCATAGGGCTGTTTGGCGAATTTTGGCAAGACAGTAATGCCATTATTGTGTTTCTGAGATAGTGAGAGGCTTCTGAGTGGGTTTTGGAAATTCGGTGGCAGGTGGACATTAAGAAATGGTGCTGGCAGCACTTGGAGGGACCATTTGGAGTGAGCTTGTAGTAGGCGTGGTAGAGTGCGGAATTGTTGGTATGGCGATATGTGCACTTGGTGATGCTCTTTCCCTCTTCCTCTTGCTCTTACAAGAGGTGCAGTTTGATGTCAGACTTCGTACTGTTGGAGTATGTGCTGTTGTGGGAGATAGGATATTGAGATTTGTTACCCTATTGGCTGTGATGGTGATTGATGGTGATGATATGGAGTACTTTCCACATCCAAATAAGGATGTGTATCTGGCTGAGTCAAATTGATTGATGGAGAGAAATGAGAGCTGGAATATAGCGGTGGAGAGAGTATTGACCTTATACTCTTGTGAAATGTTAAGGAGTACATGATTTCTTCCTGTCACATTGTCGTCATCTCCAAACTCAATGACTATTGGCTGGTGAAGTGTGTCTACTGAGTTTAATCCAGCGCAGTCATTAGACATATGGTGGGATGCTCTGAATTTGATGACCCATACAGCAGGGGCAGAGGCTGCAGTGAATATGATCACATTGTCAGCCAGTCACATTGGGTAACTATCTCTGCATGTGGCAAGTGAAGGAGTGTCTCAAATGACATTGTTGAGTTTATCACAGGCACATTTGAACAGGATGCCATTGAACTGATAGTGTGATAGAAAACCACAGTAGTTGCAACATTATTTGTTGTACCTGGAGAGGTTTGTATGGCCATTGTTGGGGTTGTTTTCACTAAGCTCTTTCTTTCTGCATGCTTCTGTAGTATAATCATTCTGTTATTCAGTATGTGGATATACGTGTCAGGCGTCTGTTTTCTCATCCACCACCATGTCCTCCATCGTGTCCTCCAGGGCCACAGTTTCCACCACAGGAGTATACATGGGCTGACATAGATACTACTTCTATATTATTGGTTAGGGCCGTTTTCTTGGCATTTTGATGGACCGCATTCATCTACCACTGGGCCAGGTGGGTAGTGATCTGCTCTGTAATTATTTGGATAGTCATTTCCTACAAATTGGATAAAGTAGTGGAGAGATGTATCCTAATGCCACCATCTACAAACTATTCAGTGCTGTTGTTTAGATCGTTACTAAAGCTGATTTGATTAGAAATTTACCGGGTAACTAATTGGTCTGGTGATGATCGAGAGGCAGTGAACTTCCACCGATCTTGAATACAGCGGTGTTTGGTTGAGACATTGTTGAATTGCTCTCTGAGCACTGTCCACATCGGAACAGGGTCTTTGATATCATCGGTAAGTGATAGAAGTTTATCGCAGCATACAAGATATCCTAGTGCTATCGCCATATGCGTTTGGTAATGCCAGTTTTCTTGTTGGGGGTGTAGGGCGATGTTGTTGCTAACAGTGAGGAGTTTGATACGAGTGATGACATTGAAGACTTTCCTGGTAATAAGGACTCCGCAAATCTTTTACTTCCAAATAGGGTTGTGTTTCCCAGTTAGCTTGGGCACATTGGCATAAACAGGCCTGAATGTTTCCTTCAAGATAATATTGGAGTGGAGGAGATTTCACTGGTGTCGATGGAGGGTGGTAGATGGTGATTGAATAGTGGCTTGTAAGCAGGGATGGTTGTGAGTGGGATTGAGTTCTGAGGATGTTTGAAAATTGTGTAATAAATATTGTACTGGACACTGGGCACATAACCTGTTCAAATAGTGATGATTGATAAAGCTTCATTGTATTCTATCTAAGAGTGCCACAAGGCCAATATATATGAAAGGGCAAGTACAGGTAAATGCCATTAGTTCCCATCAGAGTCAGTAGTCATCTCCTGCCATATAAAATGTCACCACCTCTGGACATGCAACTCACCATTGTCTCTGTCAATACCAGACATTACCATTGCTTGCCACCCACGATGCCATTGTCTCCAGCTGTATGAGACTCATCTCTGGCTGAGCTGGGTGTATATAGTCCAATGTATGTGTGTTGATATATTGAGGGCAACTATTAAAGTTGGCGTAATGAAATATTGGGGGAAATACATATAGGATTGTAGAAGTGAGATATGGAATAAAAAGTGCTTGAATAATAAAAAGTGGAAAAAGATAATGTCAGTTGAATAAAAGGGAGTACTTGCAGAACAGATGGAATGTTTAGTAAGAAATACAATGGAAAAAGGCAATTTGAATAGTGTTAGACAGCTACATCAGGAAAAGCTTTGGTGTTACTAACACTCAGTATTGTACTGGCCATTAGCACAATACTATAATATGTTCATGATATTACTACAGTATATTGACACATTCAGAGTTGATTACCATCAGTTATAGGATTCATTCATATGCTCCCTTATATTGTTACCATTTCCAATACTGTAAGTCTTTGTGCATATGAGAATGTCACGTTATCCAGATGATCGTTAAAGCTGATTTGGATACCAAAAATGTGGCGTTCACACACATACAATTACTGTATTTTAAGGTTCCATATTATATCAGTGCAAATATGTCATTATTCAACATATATTCCATCTTTTGCCACAGAAATCATTCAGCTTTATATATATACAATAGATGACTCCTTCATCACTTTTGTATTTTACATGACCACACAAGCTAAGTGACTTCAAACTAAAACTCTCACATAGTTAAGTACTACAAGGGCACTCGACAATGATGGTCGCATAAAGTACCGGACACTTGATATATGTTTATCAGCTAATGGTACAGCGAATGCCCCAATAATAGCTTCTATTGACTAAGGTATTAGCAGTATGTAACCTTTCTAACATAGTAGATATCTTTCTCATAGAATTGTCACTACAACAACTACCAGTTATTCATCACTACCCTACTATGACATGTGCAGCTCTGAAATCGTTTCGGCCAATTTTGGTAAGATCAATGTAGCTTTGACCAGTGTGGCTTGGTAATGGTTAATGATACTTCCAGCGATAAATGTCTACTCAGACATAGTCTCTGACATTGTCAGCTTTGTTCAATGTGGTTCTGACAACTACAACTCTGAGAAGTACAGCACTGACATGCACTCTGATGTGATCACTGACACAGTCCCTGACAATCCTGGATATGTTAAATGTTGCTCGGATAAAATATACATGAATTTGTTCAGACAATTCTTGTGGCCATGACCATTAACGACATTTGTAACTCTGATATGGACTGTGGCACCATTTGGCTGTCACAAAGTACAAACCACAGAACATGACACCAGGTATCTCAGATGAAATGGACATATTGAAAGAATCTAGTATGTACTGTTTTATGATTACAATGATATATTCTGGTTGAATTTGGTTTCGTTATCTTCACTGCTCACAATACATTGAATGAGTGTTAGATCTGAAGAAACACGTACAATGGGTTGAATGTATTGCAGAGCATCTCAATACATTATCATTCCTTGGGTTCTGTTTGCCATCACAGACAATAAATATTTGAAATTCACAAATAAACCTTGCTTATGATAAACTCTTCTCAATATTACCCTATGATTAGCTTTTCCATTTCCGGAATTGCATCTATCACTACAGTAGATAGCTTAGAGCAATTCGGCAACATAGTGACTTCGTTAATGTATCAAACCATTGTTTCATAGTATTCAATTTGCTTGTATCAACATATTTCCAAATATCTAGCCATTCTTAAGAGAAGCTTTCATTCTACTCTAACCGAGACATACTAACACTGTGATTTCTATGTTCCCACTGACTATGGTATGTTCTGATCGGTTACCATGAATTTAGATCATGTTGGAAGGATTACAGTAATGTTGTCGAAGTGTGACTATATGTTATAACCTGTTACAGCCTGATGCGAATTTCAACTACCACATGCTCCACAAATGCCCCTATGTTAGATTTGCCACTGTCACCACCATCACTATCACCATTATTACCATCACCACCATCATTATCATTACCATTATTACCATTGCTATTATCACAATCTCCATCATCACCATCATTATTATTACCATTATTGTTATCAATATCACCATCATTTCCATTACCGTCACCACCATAACTTCAACCACCATCACCACCATCATTGGTAGCCAGCTTCTACCCAGCTTCACCTCATCCACAAATGTCAGCTACAAGGCAACCTTCAATAATATTCACCCATCGGCTTTGCTTTATCAATAGTTGTACTCTTGTACCCACATCAGCAAAATGTAAACCGCTCCAGAAGTCACACTCAAACCTCCTAGACACTCCGGCACCCCTCACCAGTGCTTCTAACTACTTCCAAATGCCCCCAGACCCTCCTTCAAATAAGCAAAGTGCTCTCAGACTCTGCAAGAGCATTCTCAGGTGCTCCGAGATTTGACTTATAGGATAGTCAAATCTTCAAGCAGCGGAGACCTCCGCACAAGTTTGTAAGAGACTTCGACAGTAGCTGAGACCTCTGTGTTGGTCAGCGGGAAACTTTGTGCCATATTTTCACCCCAGTGGTTCTTGTGGTTCAATACCCACCAGGCATTCTGTCGATCATATTTGTCTTTGTTATTGTCACAATCCTTGCTACATCATAATAGCATATGTAATATGTACCTAAGTTTCTGTATATTTATATATATGGTCAATCCGAATGCAGACGGTGATCAAGCATAATCAGAGAAGCATTTAGAAACGCCGAGTGAGAGAACTTTGAGCTGCACTTGGAGGCCATCATGGCGAGAAAATCCGTTTTGCACAGCCACTGTCGCCGTTCAGTTTGGCAGGGGGAAGCTGCCTTGTGGCGTCCGCCAATCCACGGATACTGCAGACGGACTGAGCGATGAGCAGGGGGGGGGCGGGGCCCACGGAGATACAAGGGAGGATATTGACACCATCTTATTATACAAAATTCAAACAGTCTATCTTTCAAAGCACCTAGTCACACAAACACTTGCCGAGCTTTCATAGATCCATGTAATTTGTGTGGTTCCGCATGCACTCATGCCAAGTATTCATGTATCCACACAATTAGTGTAGTTCCTAATGGCCAGTTACCCCTTCATATCGTCTCATGTTCCCTTCCTACGCTCCTCAAGCCAGAACCACTCTTTCCAACGAATCACCTTCGGATGCCAAGAGTGCTCCGCAGTGTCACCACACCGTGATTGTGTGAACTGATAGATATACATGCCGGCTGTGATCGAGCGAGTTTGGAGATGCACTTGCAGGCTGAGATTGAGTGAACTCAGAGAAGCAATTGGAGGCCATGATTGAGTGACTTTGGAGATGCACTTGAAGACCGAGATCAATTGAACTCAGATATGTACTTGGAGGCCATAATCGAGCGAGTGTGGAGATGCACTCGGCCACGATTGACCGTGATTGGAGGACGAATTGGAGACAGTCGATCTGGAGACAGTGGATTTAGTAGCAGGCGCAATGGGAGCAGCAACTCCATTCATTGGTTAACTCATAATTGAGGGAATGTAAAGAATGAAGTACTTCACGGTCCGCCCAGAGATGAGAGATGAGACTGGCTGGGAGTGGGAGACAGTTGATCTTAGGATGATGCAGCACTCAGTGTGTGCTGTACTCGGTATTAACTTATAATCATGGCATGGAGAAATTGAGAGGGATGATTTAACATTGTGTTCTTAGGTGATGGTAGAGTTGAGGACAAGAAAGAAAGAGACGAGAGGAGATGGGGAAAATCATCCTGACAAACTGGGACTTAGAGAAATTTGTGTGCAAGTCGGTTTACCATCCCCAATGGGGCAGGAATGGGTCCAATTCCGGTGGGCAATTACACCTATACAAGTTCTGCCAATCCAAATCAGGCAAGTTGCATCCCTGCTTTCTCATATCCACTTGTATCCTCCATATCATTCCAATGTTCATCCGCCATCTGTCTTTCTCGTCGGCAACTCTACCATTGTTGCAGAATACAAAGCTAAGTCATCCCTCTCTATCTCTCCATGCCATGATCAGGAGTTAATACTGTATACAGCATACACCGAATACAGTATACACCCAAGATTTTCTGGCTTCTCTTCATTCTCACCATTAGGTGTTGACCCCTGAATGTAGGTTCAGCTTCCGGCATACCTTCTTACAAGATCGACCGCCACCAGGCAGCTCTCTTGAATAGCTGAATTGTAAAGTGACCTCGTCACATTCCTGGTGTTGCGAGTTACTGTAACTAACTCATCAATATAACCTTCGCACCTGGCGTGCCTCCCATCCATCACCTTCCAGTATTCTTCCAATCTCACTTGATCGTTGCCTCCATTTGCATCTCCAATCTTGCTCATTTGTGGCCTCCAAGAGCATCTCCGAGATCACTCGATCTTGACCACCCAGTGCATCTCCAAACTTGCTCGATCATGGCCTCCAAGTGCATCTCTGACTTACCTCCATCATCATCTTCAGGTGTACCTAGAATTGCTCTCAACCACGTGCAGCCAGTCCAGATATACCGTGTGTTGATTTCGTAGCTATATAGATGCATAGATACTTGGATACAGAGATGAGAATACACACTGAATACCTAGGTTTCGAAAATCGTTGAACAATAAGTAGTGGCTATGGTTTCCAGGTGCACCCGCAGCGTTGCCAAAGAAGATGTTGTATTTCCCAGACTGTTCTTCAGTGATGCGGGATGCTCCCAGGCTTGTCGCCAGCACTCCGCGGCTTGTCATCAGCGCTCCCAGGCTTGTTGGCAGTGTTCTCAGGCTTGTCTATGGCACTCCGACGTGTTCCCAAACTTATCACAATCACTCCAATGATACTTTTGTACCAGTCATCAGAGATCCCAGTTACTCTAAAGGCCTGCCAGAATGCACTCCTAGGGTCTGATACTTTCCTGAAATTGATGCTTCTAAGTTTACACTCCACATCCTCTCAGACACTCCTGGTGACTCCCAGCAACTAAAATACATTTTGCTGAAGGTATTTTGCCAGCCTCAACAGGCAATTCATTTAAATGCCACCAATGATGACATTTCGAACATAATATATTGCTCAACAAGCCCGAGAGAGGGGTGGTAACTTTTCAAATTCGCCCTGCAGCCGAGGCAATGGAAAATGTGCCAAGTCAAAGCCATATTTGAATGCATTAAAGAATCCTGGTTTGGTGCTACAAGTGTTCCGCATATACTGAAAGTGAATATACACCAACAGCTAATCTGGGAATACATTTGAATTGGATAGATATCGTATCAGATTAGATCATTATCCTTCTGCAGCGCATATTGATTTTGTTTACATATCTACAATCTGAGGGGTTAGGTTTACTTTTATCACAGTATTAACTGATATTCAATTGGTTAAGTACCGCAGTGACCCTCCAGTATGGTCTAGGTAGTGTTAGCTACGGGTCCCGGTAACCTGCCAGCGGTCCGGGTTTGGACCAGAAAAACAGTTCTGTTTAGTTCCAGACCCGTCCAATAACCCGACCGGGAGCTTCTTGGCGGGCCAAACCTGTACCCGTACCCGTCAATCCGTGGGTTTTGCCGTGTTTGGCTAGATCCGTCGGTTCCAATCTCCGGTTTTCATTTTCGGGTTTTTCTATTTATGGTCGCAGTCAGATATGTTACTGTTATGTGCAAAATATTAACTTTGGTACATCATTCTCTTTATTTGTTTCATTGGCTGCCATTATAATCAAAACACGGAGAGACATGCTCCCTGCTACATCCTGAAGCTGAGTGTGAACGAATTTTTGTCTTCCATCATTAGTAAGATTTGAGGTCCGGAACAGCCATATTGATAGTTAGGGCAGTCATTACGTCAGAAATGGATTAGTTTGCACCTGTGACTGTGCAGACATCATTTGTTGAGCTGATGGAGATGCACGATAGTGTCAGTGGACAATCCCAATGCCGAAAGCAACAACATGAGCACCAAGTAGCCATATCAGACAAACATACCGCAAAGCACCGTTTTACATATACATATCGGCTCTGAAAACCGACGCGGTACTCAATTCATCACCAATTCAGAAATCGAAGCCTGTTAAACCCGTTAGCTTTCACCCCTGGATATTTCCTCCCTACCTACTTACCATACAGCAAATGGACTGAGATGAACATATTGTATTGGCTCGTAGGTCACCTGTACACAACCTGCATAGTATGTAATTATTGACGACATATCGCGGCAAAATGTCATTGCTGTATCTATTTTGTTACGTGTCAGAATTGTTTTGATTTCAGTGACAACATTGTGAGACATGATAGTTCATCTGTGCATGTGCAAGGGTCATACGGGCGATACGAACGTTCTAAACTCCAAACCAAGTTGATTGACAATTGATCAACACGTTATCGTCCTGCCTCTTACAGATAAGTGAGAACGCGCAATCTAAACTCGCGATGAAATTGACTAACAAAGTTTCACTAGGTGATAGAATAGGAGTTATAGAAGTAGCGGTCAATGCGCAACGCGAATCTGTATGAATGACCAACATCATGTTGCATTCATCCATACACCCACCTATATTACTCCGCGTTCAGACCGGGTGCACATAGTCAGCATTTTGAAAAGTCCTTATGGTAGGTCATAGAAATTGAGGAGATGCAACTGCATATAGCAAAGTGAGCAAGTTGGGCTACATTAATGAAAAATCAGTGTATGGATCTACATGCAGTGAATTGCCAGCTGAACCCGCTGGAATGTCACAATGCTAGGTGATCCATCGCTCAGAGAACATGTGCTTCAGTTGATCAGAAATTGATATGCCACAAAGCTTTTGCATGCAACTGAGTATTGATAGAATTTGTACATTGGCTGTCAATAATGACTATATGATTATTTGTACAAAATCATTATCCATAAAACAACAGTTAGGACATGTTTATGGTGAGTGTGAATGGAGTGTCAACGATTTATGGTCTTGTAAGTAAGTTAATTAGAAAGAGAGATGCATGCTGTTATTCATAACACACGTATTGGCTGCCTTGACTGGCAGAATACAACGCGACATGGATACAGCCCAATGCTGACAATCGGAGTCATTGGAGTGACAATGATTTTTGGTTTTGAATGTATGTCAATTGGGAAGCGATTTGCTCACAGTTATGCATAACCAAAGTATTGGCAGCCTTTATAGCCGACAAAGAAAGCAACACGGTAACAGGCCGATTCTCAAAATGAGCGTCAACAGAGTGTCAATGATTTTTGGACTTGTAAGCAATTTAATTGGGAAGTGATTTGCTCGCTATTATTTATAATCAACAGATTGGCAACCTTTATGGGCAAAAGAAACCGTGGCACAGTAACAGCCACATTCTGATACTGAGCATCAATGGAGCGTCAACAATTTTTTGTCTTGTTAGTAAGTTAATTGGAAAGCGCGTTGCTCACTGTTATCCATAACCAACGTATCGGCAGCCTTTACAGGTGAAAGAGGAATTGACACAGTTACAGCCACATTCTGAAAATGAGTGTCAACGGAGTGTCAACGATTTTTTCGTCTTGTAAGTAAGTCAATTGCGAAGCTATTTGCTTGCTGTTTTCCATAATCAACATATTGGCAGCCTTTATGGGCAAAAGAGAAATCGACATGGTCACAGCCCCATTCTGAAAATGAGAGTCAACAGAGTGTCATTGATTTTGGGTATTGCATCATGTATAATCCAAGGGCTGTGCTATTGCATTTACCTATAATCAAAGTATTGGCCGCATTTAGAGGCAATATGGTCTGTGTCAATGTCACTACGCCTGAAAAGGAGCGTCAACAGAGCATCAACAGAGAGTCAACAGAGCGTCAACAATCTTGGGTGTTGCATCTTGTATAATCCAAGGGCTGTGCTACGGCATTTACCCATAATCAACGTAATGGCAGCCATTATGAGCAAAAGAGATTGCGACATGGTCAAATCCCCAGTCTGAAACTGAGCGTCAACAGACCGTCAACGTTTTTGGGTGTTGCATCTTGTATAATCCAAGAGCTGCGCTACAGAATGTACCCATAATCGAAGGATTGGCAGCCTTTATAGGCAATATCGTGTGTGTCAATACTGCTACACCTGAAAATGAGCGTCAACAGAGCGTAAACAGAGCATCAACAGAGCATCAACAGAGCATCAACACAACGTCAACAGAGTGTCAACAGAGTGTCAACGATTTTGGGTGTTGCATTTTGTATAATCCAAGGGCTCTGCTACAGGATATATCAATAATCAACATATTGGCAGCTGTTATGAGCAAAAGAGATCGCAACAAGGTCGCAGCCCCAGTCTGAAAATGAGCGTCAACAGCGCGTCAACGATTTTGTGTGTTCAATCATGTATAATTCAATGGCTGTGCTACGGCATTGAACCATAGTCAAAGTATTGGCAGCCTTTATAGGCAATATCGTGTGTGTCCATACTGCGACACGACAAAATGAGCGTCAACTGAGCGTCAACACAGCATCATCACAGCGTCAACAGAGTGTCAACAGAGTGTCAATGATTTTGGGCGTTGCATCTTGAATAATCCAAGCACTCTGCTAAGGCATATACCCAGAATCAACATATTGGCAGCCGTTATGAGCAAAAGCTATCGCAACATGGTCACAGCCCCAGACTGAAAATGAGCGTCAACAGAGCGTCAATGATTTTGTGTGTTGCATCTTGTATAATTCAATGGCTGTGCTACGGCATTTAACCATAATCGAAGTATTCGCAGCCTGTGTAGGCAATATTGTGTGTGTCGATACTGTGACACGACAAAATGAGCATCCACAGAGCGTCAACAGAGCGTCAACAGAGCATCAACAGAGCGTCAACAGAGCATCAACAGAGCGTCGACACAGCATCATCACAGTGTCAACAGAGTGTCAACAGAGTATCAACGATTTTGGGCGTTGCATCTTGAATAATCCAACCACTCTGCTATGGCATATACCCAGAATCAACATATTGGCAGCCGTTATGAGCAGAAGAGATCGCAACATGGTCACAGCCCCAGTCTGAAAATGAGCGTCAACAGAGCGTCAACGATTTTGTGTGTTTCATCTTGAGTAATCCAAGGGCTGTGCAACGGCATTTATCCATAATCGACGTTTGGCAGCCTATATAGGCAATATCATGTGTGTCGATACTGCTACACCACAAACTGAGCATCAACAGAGCGTCAACAGAGCGTCAACAGAGCGTCAATAGAGCGTCAACAGAGCATCAACACCGCATCAACAGAGTGTCAACGGAGTGTCAACGATTTTGGGTGTTGCATCTTGTATAATCCAAGGGCTGTGCTACGCCAATTACCCATAATCCACATATTGGCAGCCGTTATGCGCGAAAGAGATCTCGACATGGTCACAGCCCCAGTCTTAAAATGAACGTCAACAGAGCGTCAATGCTTTTGGGTATTGCATCTTGTATAATCCAAGGGCTGTGTTACGACATGTACCCATAATCGAAGTATTGGCAGACTTTATAGGCAATATCGTCTGTGTCAATGCCACTACACCTCAAGTGTCAATGGAGCCTCCACAATTTTGGCTCTTGTAAATAAGATGATTTGTAAGTGATTCGCTCGCTGCTACCCATAACCGATGTATTGCCACCCAGTATGCGCAGAAGAGAAAGTCACACGGTCATGGCACCATGCTGACAATATCTGTCAACCCAGCGTCAACTGACGGTCATCAATTGGTGGTGATGCAGATCGGATAATGAATGCGTCGCATGGATATTTGAGCTTTTAATTGAACTATTGCCCTCCTCTATGGTCAAAAATACACATCATTAAAAGAAAAACATGAATTAAAATATTGTCGATCTCGCAACATCAAAAGATGCAGAATGTGATTCCTGGCTATCGAATAATCGATTTTGATTGAGTACTATAATCAAATAGCAAAGGCAATCATGTTATATGTATTTACAGATGGACCCACTGAATGACCCGCTGCAAACCCGCCCAAATCAGACGGGTAGGGAGATGTCGATTGAACCTTCACCGAATTGACAGTTTGGGGTTATTGACGACCCGGACCGCCGATCTGGCTCGGATTCGGTTCCGACCCGCACCTGCACCCGAAGTGACGGTCCAGTACCGTTGCTAACACTAGGTCTATGCGAGTACTGAAACTTTCAGTTACTGGTACCTTGCCTGCAGAGTAGTTGCCGCGGAAAATACTTGAACAGTGCTTACAAGTAGAGATTATGCATTGTTGGATGATAATAACATTTCGTCTGCTGAGTATGGTCACGGCAACCATGTTGGAAAGTTGCTGTTATAGTAGTTGTCAGGTTGTTGTCAGAGTTAATGTCAAAGGGCTACTGTCAGAAGCATTCTGTCGGAGTGGCTGCTGTCAGGGGGCTTCTCTCAAATTCGCTACTTTCAGAGGTCCTGCCATCTGAAAATTTTTGTTACAGAGTTTCTGTCACAGTGGTGGTTGTCTGATTGCCTCGGTTACAATAACTACTGTCAAAGCTGCTGCTGTCAGAGAGCTTCTGACAGTGGGATACTGTCAAAGTGCCTGTTATCAGAGAGTATCTGATAGAGTGGCTACTGTCAGAGTCAATGTCAATGACTAAATTACTCTATTTACCAGTACTAGTTATCTTGACAGCAGGCAACCTTTCAAAAGTAAAATGACATGAAATAACCCAAACTTGACAAACAAGCTTGCTTACCAAACCTGCAAATCGAAACCACAATACCCAGGAGAGCCAATCAGCAAACCCAGAGACCGAAGAACCAACCCAGAATGAAACATTGTGCAAACTGAAATGTTCAAGGCAGAGAAAGATCGCAAATTATGTGACATCAATTGCATCACTATATTGACCATATACAGCTAACCAGAGTGTCTTGGGGGTAATAGTTCCATATATGGCATCGCAAACTTGATCAACATTGAGATCAATGTCCTCACGGGCAGTATCCTTCAAAACCCTCAGTGCATATATCAATCAGAATTGCTCTACCTACTGGGTGCTTTCAAGGAATTGATCAATCATGGCAAGATTAACAAATTGAGTTGCATGGTGGATTTGCTACTGACCAATCTGCCGGACACACAACCATTGCTGATGTTGCATTGAGTTAATTATACCCAGTTCTGCTCTGGCGGAATTTCAGCAATTGTAATATAGCTTCAAGCCATCATTACTTCTCAGTTAGGACAAGTCAAGTACCCCGATATACCCACTGTTGATCAATGCGATCATCACAGAGGCATGCACATCGGTACTTATACGCTCTGTACAGCAAAATGATCACATCTTGGGGGGCAGTGGAATAATGTACAATGAATTATCATTGTTGTACATAGTGATATTGTCAGAGTTAAATGTCAGTTTTGATTGTTGCGGGGAATGTGAGTGGTGGATAGTGGAAATGTAAATGCAGTGCTAACCTGTGTGACGAGCCACTGGGTAAATAGCCAATATACCCATGAAATTACCTTCACTCAATTATCTTTTGCGGTGAAGATGTTTGAAGATAATATTTAAGCCCACCAAAGTTTGGTGCCCCAATTCCCAACGCAGCCTTGATCCATTCATATGTCACACGACTAATTCTCTCAACCGTCAAAATTCCAACCATCATGTGTAGAGAAGTACATTCCAAGACCTCCAATACTATCAAGTTCAACATCGTGAGGTTTGGCCCATCCATGTCTGCAATGCATCAATTCACTGTCCAAGACCATATTGATGGAGATATTTCCAGATCTATGATTGCAGGGTCAAGAATATATGCTATAGAGATTAGACTAATCAACTGCCAAATACAGGCAAAGAGCAACATCTTGCTCATTCTTCTAGGCAGTACAGAGGTAACTGCTGTGATTCTCTCTCTATGCCCAATATTGCTTCCATGTACAACAATTGCATTGGACTGACCATGTCTAGAGGACTTCCTAAATACAACAACTTCAGTACCTACACACATAGAAATGATGTTGAAGATGGGGTTTCGGTTCATGAACAGGATGTAGCTCACGATCTGTTGCAGCAGCATTGGTATGAAACACTGCAACAGTTCACTTATCGCTGTAGCTCCATTTGCATGGTCTGTTCTGACTATTATATCTAATGTTTGCATGGCCCTTACCGATTTCCCCACTTCACCAATTAGGGGTAACATATAGGCATCCGAAGTCATTGGTATGCAGTAAATAAGTCATCTACACTCTCGGCCATTGATATATGTATCTGCAACTGGGGTGAGCCTGGCGATGGATTCAGTATCTGACAACTTACCTCTGTCCATAACACAGTACATCCACAAAAAGCATAACTACATCAGTAAAAAACAGTTCCGTCCGAGCAGATTGGCTGTATCAGAGCGGATGTGCTCCGTCAGAGCTGTCAGAGACACCCCAGTAGCAGAATACTCTGCGCCCGGTATCAATACCACGCATCGCGTTGCATTTCGCCCTTTGAGCGCGGTTTCACCATTTCTACTCGCTGTGTCGGTCTCCTATTATAAATGACCACTCTGGCGTTGTGGCCAACTGCGACCATACGTCAGAATGGGTTCATTAGGTACACGCTTGCATCGGGATTGCAATGCAATGGGTCACCCTGAGAAAATCTCTCCTCGTGTTCCTTCTACCTGCACACAAAATGCAATTCTCTCTTTACTAATTATACACATCATTCCAAGTCGCCAGATCTATGTGGCTATTGACAATCCATCGCTCGTTCCTTCCGTCTCCTGTCTTACTACCAGTAGCTATCTCTGGAATTACATGTGCGTAGGCGACAATGATTCCCACACTGGAAACTTGGAAAGCAACGGCTACCGGTGCTTTTCTCAGTAGTACAAACTTCGAGACCGAATCCAAGTTACCCGAGTTTTCAGGTATTGTGGTTCGCGCCATGGCTAACCAGTACTGAACCAAAGCTCCATCCTTGTTTAGGAGATTGACTTTGAATAGTGGTTGCAGTTGCCGCGGGAGACGCCCATTTAGCGTGCCATATCAGCACCCTGGGTGTTGCTTTACCCATGCCCAGTTGTTCTGTCGATCCCCTCCGCACAAGCTCTGGCTTCCTATTCATCGATACTTCTGAGATATGTGTTCACCATCTAAACCCTCAACTTAAACGTTAATACCATGGTAAATACAGAGCTCCAGTGCGTGTGGTTGTTCATCCGATATATACGCCTTGTTATGACTCGTATGCTTGATCAACTCCCGTGTGCCATTCTCTATTGCCACGCAGTGCATTGTGTCTGGCATATTGTCGAGTAATGCTCTGAAGTCTTTGCTCATAGCGTCAGGATGCTTTCCATCACGGCGGTATTGGGGTCCCAAGAATTTGGGCTTCGCATATAAATGGGAGCTCAGGGCGGCAGCCAGATCTATACTAGAAGGGAGGACTGTGCAAGCAGCTGCGCTGTTCTCCCAGCGCTGAGCGAGGGCTTGAAGATTGAGCTCTCTGGTTTCGAAGCAGAAAATGTGACGCGGAAAAGTGAATACTTGAAGCAGGTAGTTGAGTTTGTGAGTGGAGGCATTCCAACCGTCCTTGAGGTTTGTTTTATATGCTTCATCATGTCTCTCAGCGGAATATGGTTGCAAGGTTCCGTATCGACAAATCTGTTCGACCCAATGAGACATCAAGTGGATCTTCTGAAGGTTGAAGTCGGCATCTAACTACTTGGAAACATCTATCTCGTGGCTGATATAATCCCGCCAGGCATTCATGTCACGCGACTTCTTGGATGGAGTCCAAGTTTTGTCATTTGTTTGCTCGTCTACCTTTTGCTTCTTCACAAGTTCCGTTCTCAGGGCATTCCCTTTGGCCTTTACCTTTTTGCCCACTCACCCAAGTAAGAAAACATTATTGAAGGTGTGAAAACAATGCAAGACGTTCTCCATGTAGCTCAATGTTGCATCATCGTGAGATTTATATTGAGTTTACATATAGAATTCTAACAATGCCAGTGTGCACTCAATTGCGTGATATATTATGCAATGCTGAGCAGGGTTTCCGCCTCGTAAAGACTGGGTTACAACTCCAAGCAGGTAACGGCTCATTTCCTTCATCTCCTTCCCATTCCACTGAAAAACTTCCTCATATGACTTATTTCTTGGTGTTAGGTGGTGGGACACAGGCGTGGATAACCAGATTGCATTGTACTTGTCGAGCCATTTGTGCGTCTTCAGAAAGTGGAAAATCCACTTCCGGAGGTGGTGAAGCATGCGGACCAGCATTTGATGGAGGAGGTTGGCCTTCGGGAGGTCTCTCACGATACAGTGAATATGTTGAAACAGGTTGCATCCTCAATGGACATGTTGCGACCAGAGTTCTGGATTGGCTGCCCTGGTGTTGGCATTGCTGAGCCTTCTATACAGGTTGTAATCCCGCCTGGGGTGTTGCTCGTCAGGAGGGACATAATCTCCAAGTTTGATCTTTGAACACTCGCACCAAAAACAGACTTACCGCTCGAGATGATTGAGGTCGCTATACTTTGGGCAATCTGCAAACCATGCCGCTTAAACCGGTGTGAAATGCCTGAGGTTACCATCTGCACAGGGAACGCTGTAATTCCCGCTCTCGGCACTGCGATTTTGTTTGAATGTGAGAGGCTAGAGTATCCCGCAAAGTACTTCATTCAGCACCTCTCAGTTTGTTTGCCGCTCCTCATCCAGCCGCTTCTGAAGAATGTTGGGGTTCTGGATTGGAAGCGGCAGGATAGCAACCATTAAGATGCTATGCGTTGAGGGCATCTAGTGGATCTTCGAAGATAGATTGCCAATTGTCATATATACAGGCCACTCTTTCTTGTCACCAACAAGATTTAAATGGTGTATTCGATCGGACATGATGCTCAAGCAAACCGGTGTATCCCCCACTCTGAGCGTTGACTTAACGTCAATTTGCACATTATTGTCGTCGAGTATCTCTCCTCACCTGTTTCTCCCATCACCAGTCCGCAGTGTACATTTCGGTATAGAGGCGCTTTGTTGGTGTATCGCTGTTTAAGCAACACTGAGAGGTGTAAATGAGATGCTCGGCATAGGCTGGCTGCCGCATGAACCATCTAATGGTTTTGATGATGTCTCCACTCCAGTATTTGATAGGGCGCTGGTGATTGTCATTCCATCTCATATCCTCAAGAGTGTGTAGTTCCCACTCCCTGAGAACCTGATCATGTGGCATGCTAGCCACATGCTTCAGGACACTATCCCCATTTTTGAAGCTTGGGAAATGCTGAGCGGTGTCTTCTCCCTTCATCACGTTGTCATAGTACGTCTTCATTCTCTTCTTCTTGATCCCACACTGCATATATTTGTACTCTTCACGCGTCGCAAATGGGTAGTAGGGATTGCTTTTTAGGTTCATCTCAAGGCAACCCTGAGTGTCGCGTTCCCATGGCTCAGTATTGTAATCACTGAGTGGAGCGCCAGCACCTGGGTATATTTTTGTCTGCGGCAGAGAAGGTGGTGGTGGTTGAGACTCCCAGTCTGCAATGGTTTCAACGTGTTAGAGGTAGGGAAACACGTCCACATCTTCAACAGAATCTTTGTTAGTGTTGAAATCATGATGCTGAGCTGGTTCAACATGTCGGGGCACGCTGCAATTAGTCAGATTCTTCTGGTGTGCAACTTGAAGGTGTTCAGGATAGTGTATTTTGATATGTTTAAGTCGCCAGCTGTCTGAGGTGAACTTCTTTCGACATGAAAATTTGGGGCAACGGAGAGGGGTCTTCTCTGGCATTGTCGACCACACGCGAGGAGTGGAGTATACACTGTTGCAAGGGACAAAAGTTAGTACTGGGCCTGAGCAGCCTGGTGTGTAAGCTCACGATACTTTCAGCTAACTTGAGAGATTTATTCAGCCTCAACACCATTACAAGGAGGTTCCTTACATGCCAGGAGTTGCAAAAACGCTGCATGCACGATGTCCCATAATACTATGAATAAAATAAAACCAATACGAAACCAATCAATACAATAAACCCTGAGCGATCCAAATCTCTCGCAATGCATGTAATTTTCAATGCCAGAGACAAATAGATTGGAACAAAGGAAACAAACAAAACAAGAACTCGACCCTAACCCAAACGCAACAATCATCGCCTCCTCTGCACCACATGGACTTGTTCTCTCCTCGCCTACCAAGCCATCCAGGCACGCCTCACAGAGAGGGACATTGGGGGGAAGGAAGTCCGGGAGAGAAACGTCCGGGAGAGGGACATCGGGGAGACTGTCGGCACCTGCTGATTCGCCGAGTCACTGCTGATCCACATTTACATCTGAGGTGTTTCTGGCTGCCTCAGCTTCTCGCAGAGTTGGCACCGCCGGACGATGTTTTTGCGGCATCTCAAGTTCTAAATCCTCCAGCCCACTGAGGGGATGAGTCTCCAGAGTTTGTGCTTGTGGGCGAGGTTCCGGGGTTTGTGGCCGTAGAACTGACGCCAAAGATTATAGCCTTGGGGTATGCTCGCTCATCTCCTGGCCTTGCTCAGGTAGCACGATTGGCTGATCATCTACCATGGTATCTACATTGTCAGCCGATGTATTTACCATCTCTTCCTGGCCAATCGTCTAAGATTCTTTGCCATCATGCTCATGCTCATGCTCATCCTCATCATCATCCTCATGCTCATGCTCCTCCTCATCCTCATCCTCATCCTCATCCTCCTCCTCATCCTCATCCTCCTCCTCCTCATCCTCATCCTTCTCCTCATCCTCATTCTCCATCTCCTCCTCCTCCTCCTCCTCCTCATCTTGTTCCTCTTCATCTTCCTCATCTTTATCGTCACCATCCCTTTCAATATGCACATCACCATTTAAATCAACACCATCCAGTGCATCCACATCATCCTCCTTGTGCATATCCACATCAGAATCACGTTCTATGACATATTCGCTGTTCGACTCCTCGGCAGAGTCAGTTTCATCATCTGCGGAAATTAACACGAAGGGTGATGCTTCCGGCTCTAAATATACCTGCTCCAGTTAGCCCTCCGTGTCTGAGTCTGCATTATACATTCCCTTCTGCAACTGCAAAACAACGGCACGAGAGATATCAACTCCCCTGGGGTTTGTTTAACAATATCTTTCTCTTTACCATTTCACTTCCCCATCCCATTGCCCTTTCCTTTACCCTTTCCATCCTCAGTCGCTGTCCCTTTCCCCTTCCCAACATTTTTCCCTTCCCTTCCCGTTCCCTTCCTCACCTCCCTGTTTGTCCTCCTCACCTTCGCCATTGTCATTGTCATTGCCATCGCCATGGGAGCCCCTCCCACCGCTCGGCGCTCCAGGATCCGCCCAGTTCTCATCATCATCATTCTCGTCGAGTATCACATCCCAATTTGATGGTCTAACAGCAAGGAAGTCACTTAGCTTGTACTGCGGGCAGCTTGGCGGCTCAATCTTTGCTCTGAAGTCATCGCTAATGTACCAAGCAAAATGCTCGCCAGTGTGTTCTACCTTTCCCAAGCTCGTTGTCTGCGGATTGGAGTGATCGACTTGATCTCCGATGGCAAGGGGGTTGTCCCACCTCCAATTGTTCATTTGATCGCGGGTTTTGTCAAACATTTGCCCCATAAATGAGCGGAAGGCTGCCCACAACTCCTGAAAAGGCGGACTACTTCTACCGCACTGCAGCCACATCAGCTGGAATTGTGAAAAGTGGCGAGTGGTGACTGGATCAAGAAAGACTATATTATAAAGGTGGTCCCATGCCATCTCATCTTTGACGTGGCAAACATTATATATCCGTATGAGTCCACAGATGTGTTGCGAGAAGAATAGCTGTATACAGTCCAGATCCAACAACAGGCATCGATTCATTTCCGATGTCGGCATTTCTGCCCTAGCAGTTACCATTCCTTTTTGTTTGTGGCTGCCCTTTGGTGCCATCCCTGCGAGTTCAAAATGAATATACATCCGAGGCATTAGCATTATGATAGAGTTGAATGTAGCGGAACGAAGCCCAGAGGGAATGTACAATGTTGTGTAGGTTGTCGGGTGTGTTTTGGAACAAGAGGTGTTGTTTTGTGCAAGTCACGTGATGTCGAGATAGTTCAGGATACTGGCTGTGTGTTCAATATGGGAGGAATAGAAAATGGAGGGGTAGGCGGGAAGAAGGGATATATATACCCGAGTTCCTGCGATTTGTTGGTTCCACTTGTGAGATATTATAATTTTGATTCATATACTGCGTTTTGTTGGTTAATAAACACAACACGGCCCAGCCTTCATCTGGCACAACCACTAGGCACCTCATGAATGAGAAGCCTCGAGATTTAGTACTCCCGGTGAGGACAGTTAACGATGCCAGGTGTTGCTTTTGCATCACATACCACTTTTCCCACTCAGACCACATACATCTCAGAGCAAACCGAGTAGTTCTCAGGGTGTCCCAACTGTGCAACCATCCAATACGGCTACCAACACACCAAGCAGTGGAAACAGCACACGGAACTGATCGCATAGGATAGAGAATACGTCATTGTTCGATTTGTGATGCTTTTAGCTCTGCTGAAGGAGGATTTGCACCGTCAAGCTGAAGATATAAACAATCGATGGTTCGAAGTATTGTGCCAAGAACGAGTGCAATACTATGATAATCGCGCCAAGAAGGCATAAACACCCTTCAAATGGTGCAAATAGACCTCCAGACGTTCGTGTAACAGTGAATTTCAATGCTCAGTTTAATTTGAGTTTAATCTGATGGCAGTTGACCCCATGTTTAAATGCGTTTCAAGGGATCTCGTACCCATGTATTGTCAGGGGTTACAGTCTTGCGTGGTCTACACTGCGCCTTCCATTGTAGTCGAATCCATTCATCATTGCTCAGATAGGTGTCTACCTCACCTGCCGTTGCATATGCACACAGAGGAAATTAATTCTATATTCCTAACGTCAAACATCATTATCGGATTATGCCTTCTCAAAGCCCTGACCCTGACACGTCTCCGGTGGTACGAAATGTTCCAAGTCGTGCTAATCATCAGATTCATCCAATGTGTGTGCCTTCGGGGAATTCTCAACATCACCCTGCTAAGAAACGCGTTTCGGTACCGGCTGGTGAGAGGGATTCCTCTCAAGGAGGGAGTTCGATAGCCTCTACAATCCCAGTTCCGAACTCCACCCCCTCATCTTTGCTGAACAATTCTTGCGTTGTATCCAGTCCCACATCCGGCATTGCTAGCACTTCCACTCCTCTCAGCTGTCTGGAAAACCTGCCTAACCCCATCCCTAATCGAGCAGCCCGTGCGATCATTACAATTCCACTGCGAACGCCAGCTACAAAAAGAAATCAGACACAGACGCAGTGGCAATTGCAACTGCAGGCAGTGTCTACACATCGATCAATGATCTCCAACAGTTCCAGCATCCATCGATTTGGTCACTCGGACATGATGCATCTTGTAATTTCACCGGGCAGACTCCTGGAGCTCTACATGTGGAACAGATGGCCGTTCAAGAGTGCAAGAGACTTGGAGACGGTAAGTTATGCAACTCGACTCAATGTGAAAGTATTAGCTGACGCCCCGCACTGGCAGATAATAGAGACGTACTGGAACACCTCTATGCAGCAAAACAACATTTGGTCCATAGCATTTGAGGCACGCACAAAGGAGATCTTGAAAGAGGTATGCTGATGCAACGGCCCACGTTAAATATTCCACCCTCAAACCGGTATGAGGTTTGAGCACCAGTCGATAAGGTTCAATTCCATTTTATTCAATCAGCATGGGACAACATAGTGGAGCATTATGATCCCCACCACTTTGAATCCGACGCAGAGCATTTGGAATTCATTCATTCCCTTCTGCTAGACAATCAGTATCTTTTTCCTGTAGCAGAGTGTTTGGAAGGTGGTGTACACAGCCCAAATCCAACGCAGAGAGAGTCGAAAACTGCAAACAAAATGCCTGCGTCAACTCTACTTCCTGGCGGAAGCAATCCTGCGGTATATCTACATCAAATTCTATCATCAGGCGAATAACTGCGGGAAGTATGCTGATGGATTTTATAATTCCATGATTGATGACAAGGACAGTCATTTACCCTCGCCACTGATCATGTTTACCTGCACCACATTGCGCCATACTCTGGTGGAGTGGCAAAGGAACAAAGGTGTTAATCCGAAAACTTCCAAGTCAAAGCTGAATGCTGACAGACCTGATCGCTCGAACTACTTCAACTACAAGAATGACAGTGGAAAGAACGCATCCTGCTGCACTGCAACAGGTCGCAAGTTGTTAACCTCGCCTGGCATTGCAGATACGTATACATTCTTGACAAATACCTGGAATACACTAAAGGAGAGCTACCAACAGAGGGTGTATAAAAACACTCTTGCTACTGTCAAGCGTCAGATCCGACAAGCAGAGAACCCCAAGCTTGCCATGGTCATCCGCGTGAAAGCAGCGCGTGTTGACAAGGCTATTCTTCTTGACTATTTGACCTCCAAAGTGGCGCTTGAGGAGCCTGAGATCAGAAGCACTGACCCAAACATCCCGATGGACAACAATTGCATCGATGACGAACTGCATTTCGGGATGCCAGGGGGCAGCGGGGAATACAAAGATCAAGGTGGCGAAAGCGACGAGCTCGATGCCATCCCCACGTCCAACTGGCAACAACGGGCCGCTACTGAACTCGAGAGGATGGATTTGGGAACCTGTGATGTCGATGGGAATGAGGGCGAGGATGGCGATGACGCGGATGCGGATGAGGAGGAAGAAGCATCGCAAGCCATGATGGATCAACGCAGAATGCGGAGGACTGAGGGCATAGTTGGTTTTACCTGGGAACCAGTGATGTCGACGTATATGAAGGCGAGGATGGCGACGTTGCGTATGCGGATGACGAGGAAGATGCATCGCAAGCTGATGATGCATCAACGCAGAATGTGGAGGACTGAGGGCATAGTAATAGAGAGTTCAAAGATTAGACACTATATTTCAGACCTGTAAAATATCATAATGGCGAAGCAAATGCAACGGCAAGCGATGTATCCCAAGCGAAGACTGTATTGTATTACGTGACAACATCTCAAAGCTAAACATATATGGGAAGAGTGGGGTATCGGATACATAGCAATAGCAGAAAGGTAAAATGTGGTACTCGGCCGAAGCACAGCATATACATCGCCAGGAGTTGTGTCAACGGCTCCATAATTGCTGCAGCCCCTGCGAAGAATATAACACACGTGTCGTTCTGTTGGTACATATACATCACCACATTCCGGGTGCAAAGTGATGCAGGGATGTATGCAACGGGAACGGTGTAAATCTCCGTCAGAGGGTACGAGGTTCCGTTAGTGCTGTCACAGCCGTCCTGAACACCCAGCTGTTTCTGACGGAAACTAGAGTTGATGCTGATGTCGTTTTCCAATTTGGGCCCACCCCTCTGTAACTTGTCCATAATCTGCAGAAATAATCTGAGCGACATATTTGCATCCTGCCACCATGCTGAGAAGCATTGAATACTGTGGTCAGGTCATCAAAACATTTCAAAAACTTGGTCAGGCGTTTAAGTTACTTTATGCCACCTGTCTCCTATTGGTCTGCCAGGAAGTAATTTTTTCGACAGTTTTGTTATCTGTTTCATTGATTTTACAATTATTCTTAACTATCTGATCCCTTGCAACATTGATTATGCACAAGCTTCCACAAATCCCATAACAAAATTAAGACACCCAGAGTAAACACTCTTTAGATATCTATATATCGCTGCAACAATTACCATAAGCATCAAATCACATAATCTGCATGTAAAGCATATTGAACGCAGTCAAGCCAATTGTATTGCAGAAGTATGACCATGGGCCATCTCGCTGTCACCTCAGTGGAAGAAGGTGAACAGCTCCTTCGATCTCATCGATCAGGATAATATAAGTAGGTTTGACACCAAAACGAGGCTTGCTTCAGTAGCTTCAATGAGACATGGGTTGCATCTGAGGTTGATGTCCCTTCTTGTCAATCACCTTTCAAGCAGTTTGATGTATTGGCCCCATTGCAAACATCACAACTAAGGCAAAAAGACCTTTAATGCTTGATTCAGCATCCACGACTACAAAAAGACACTTCAGATTTGCGTGATACTATCCTGCACTTGACTTAAGGTAGCTATCCCAACTCATCCCGATTCAGAAACACACTGTATCTTTCCTTGCCGGCTTATGTTTTCACCACCTGGTGGACCTGTTTCTATGAACCATATGGACTGCCTGCTCCATGCATTGAGAAGATATACCCAGAATTGCTATGGCATTTTACCAACTGTATTATCCATCATAAAGATAACTAAAATACAGGTTTGTGATCAAAGTAGTCTGTGATGTTAGCAAAACTCTTCAAATACAGAGCAATGTGATGCGGTAGCTTCGCTTTTGGTATTGCACACCACTCGGTGAAGTGATCAGTGGTCATGATTTCTGGTTGCTGGTAATTCGACATATGCTTCTTGGGTGGTTTGATTAGAGTAATTTTATTGCTGGGATTCAGTTTTGGAGCATTTTCTTACCGGGCTCGATACTAAAGTACCATCTTTCGGGCTTTTATTCCCAAGTCAGCAAGGTCAACTCATGACAACTCAATTGTTTGTATGCTTGTTTAAGATCCATCATTGCTTTTTCTGACAGTTCAGAGCTTCCATGCAACAAATTGGCCAGGTAGCATATATAATCAGAGAAGTGGTTCAGGTGATACCTCTTCACAAAGTGCAAATGTAATTCATCCACAAGATGTTTTGCAAGTTCTGATTTGATCATTGTTTCAACTTGATCAATGTGTCGATGCTTAGTAGCTGCAAAAAGATTATTCCAAGTGGGGTGACTTTTTCCTAACACCTGGTTCTCCAAAGACAGCTGGTTGTTCAAGGCTACCAAGACCTTTATAGTAGATTTACTAGTACAGAATCAACTGAAAACATCCTGCTGATGATGAAACTCCTCCACATACTCATCCATGTACTCGATTGTGGCTTTAGTGTATTACCGGTACTGTGCCATACGGCTGAAAATACACTAAGTTCTCGATACGCAGCAAGGCGTCTGTGAAAGGAAGTTTATGGCTTGCTGAAGGATTTGAAAGATTCCACACAAAAACAGGAACAATCACGCACCTGAGAGCCTGTATCACCTAACACCCCCACTGTGTCATCCGGCTATATGACATGTTCAATCAAGCGAAGCTTGTATACAGAGAAATTAACGTTCAGCACTGGCTAAATTTGTCTATCCTGGAATGTTGTTCAATGAAGGACATTACCCAGTCCATCAAATGCTTGACCATACCAACATAGACGGTATCAAGAATCTTGGGTAAGATAATAGTCATCGGCAAGATATCCATCGTATTCCAGAATATGCCCTTTGCTGTTCCAACTCCTCTATCTTCCAGACATTGTCTTGCTTGCAATCTCTCTTTCTCATCTTCCTGAGTAGTGTGAATCATTTTTGAATGTATTTCTGCTATTCTCTCAATTGCCACAACCGTGAATAGCCTACTCCCAATGAAAAGTTCTGTGCTTTGCACACTGGGCAATGGGGCTGCTTGATTAAGCACTGGTGAACAATTTCAAAATACTTCGCAATTCATGTACAGATGACTGGATAACATTGCCACATCCAACTGTCCCTACGAACCATGAGCTTTCGATTGTTGAAAAGCTCATTCCCAGGACACAAAATAAGGTTGATTATCCTCCTTAAAACATTTCAATTTTGGATTCATTGTTCCTTCCAGGCAGTTGTTTTTCAATGTCCTTGAAAGTGATATTACAGCAGAATTGAAAGAAGGGTAATAAATATACTCGCAACCATCCAATGCATTCATCTAATCATCAGTTAGTGGTTTCCAAGACTCGAATATACTGGGCATACTTCCTTTGTGCTTAAACACATTGTAAGATGTATCTGGTCTGAACCACTGTGAAAAAGTACAATCGTATCGCCAAGAGGCCGCCAAAGGTATTGGAGTGGTCAGAATCATTGTAGCTATAACAAAATTCATCTAATGTACCTGTTCATTCTACCTTCAGTCACTTAATTACAGCTCTGAGTAGATATATTCCTCATCTTAATTGATTTCCTTTGCTGGAGCATACAACATATATTCCCTGAATGCAGGCTGTTGCATGAGGAACTCAATACATTCATCATGATTGAGGTGGAAGGAACGGGTGTAATCATTGTCACCAAGGTGGTTTGGATCGGCCAAAACTATTGTTACACACTTGGCCAGATTTCCGAGAGTGGATGTCCGTCACGTAGAACATTTTGTTCCAGCTTTTGAATACAGTATGGGACTAAATTAAGTTGCTGATGGTTGCCATTGTAGAGATTCTGAAAAGCTTATTGTTACCAGCTCTGCTCAAGATGTGCTGGACAAACCAGAGCACTAATCGATACTCAGCCTTGCAAGAAAATGGTCACAATAGATCTATATGATCATTGATGATATCAAAATACTTGTTGCTAATGGGCTTCCCAGCTAGACAGTTGTCCATGAGTGAAGTACCATGAATACGTGCCCAAACTGGAGGTAGTTCTGGATTGACAGACACAATTTCGCTGTTACCTTCCATATCGCTAGAATCGTCATGGAAAAGATGCAGACAAGGGTGCCGATGCGGTTCAAGACTGAATGGATGCAGAATACCATCATGTGTGATCACAAAACCATCACCTGGCAGATGGTCGGCTGATATGTATACAATCCTATTGACATGGTAATAATGTAGGTATGCAATGCAAGCAAAGATGCAGGAGTATGTCTTGGAGCAATGATACCATTGGTAATAAATATCCATATTCCATTACCAATATGATATGTTGCAGGAACATTGAGATGCATCTCGACGGTTTGTTGCCTACTCATTCCATTGCAAGCGGGGTGGTCCTGGAATAACACTGCACCACAATTTCAAACTTCCAAAAAGGGGTTCTACCACTTTCGTGGAAGTTCTCTTATTCTCTTTTACATGCGTGCAAAATGTTTAATCCCTGTCTCATTTTCATTGTTAGCCAAATCTCGAATAGCATATCGCAACTGCATATAGCTCATCATGGCAATGTATTTGCACTCTTCCAACATCATCCTATGCCAATTGCCTGATTTCGGGTTGACACTTTTTGTATAGTGTGAACCGTATCTGAACTACACATACTCCTGAGATACCGACACAGCTATGTTATCACGGCGAAGATGAATTGGAGCAAGGACAAGGGAGTGAGATACAATTGCAGCATATGCTTCTGGTTGTTGATGTAATGAATGTAAGCAATAAGTCAATGAATCAGGGTGCTTACATGATGCTAAGCATTTTGGTTCCTTGCTAAATAGCAGCCAAGATGATGTCGCCTGATCAAGGTAACCCCCCCAAGTGCATCTATATATTTACCTTGCCTGTCCACCTTGTTTATACTCTCCAGAACCTTCGATGCACCCTGCAATCCAGTGCTACAGCATCCCATTGCTCTCGACGCAATATTCAACAATTTTGACACTGGTTTTGAGGAATGAGGATTTGATATCCCCAACTCAATAATTGACCCCCATTGAGAACCTGAAGTGTAATATGATGCCTTCTGGTTGCCGAATTTACGCATCTCAGAAGCTAATGCAATCCCGATGCCAACTCAGCCTGTTCTCCGCTTGTTCGAGAACACCGGTGGTGGAGTCAGCAGATCGGCCGCAGAAAATGTGCGGATTTGGCTGCAGAGGAGTGGATTTACACCACAACTGAAAGAGAGTAAACTGAGGGAGCGGGGTTCAGATATTTCCCAGTCCATAAGCATTTCCAATAAGCGAGGCCTCAGCACTAAGCAATGGTGTCTCCTGCTCGACTATTGCATTACTCTAATCAGTTATCTGGCATCTAAATTGCCGATTGTGAAATAATACATGGCAGACAAGACTATCTATGATGGTCACAAACTCAAGGCAGCACTTGACTATTCCGGGGTGGTTGGCCTTCGCTGAAAAAAGAATATGATTAATGAAACCCCAACTAGGAAGCAGAACTTCATCCAATTTGGTCAGGACTTCATTGCCTGATGTTGAATACGCTCTGGCTGATGACATGGAGACACGGAAGCCAACAACAACGAAACATCAGGTCCCCGGTGTTCGCTGTTAAAGGTGCACTGCAAAGCCTTGACCGATTGCATTGTGCTGCCATGTAGCTTTACTATTAACTTTGTCGATCCCGACTTTGATAGGAAGAAGGTGCACAGATACAAGACCCAACTGTTCTCATGGTACTGGCCTGGAGATGATGAATCAATACTTGAAATGGTTACATCAATCGTGAAACTGTCAATTTTGTCATTCATGAATGCTGCGATTGCTGGTCAGTCAGACCCCAGATGGAAAATCCAAGAGCTTTGGGGATTGTGAGAGGTGCCCACTGGAGATGGTCGTCCACATGCGCATAATGCTATGCAAATCATTGATAACAATCCCGCCAGTAGATGGGCAATGGCGGTGATAAAATTGAACAACCTTGTGCTTTTTGGCATCATTACTCAAACCAACCAAGTTGCTCGCACATCTGATACCCCGACCCCAATGAGTAGTTGCAGCTGCAACGTTCCAGTGTTCCATGCACCCAATTGCTCACTGACTTCTGTTGAATCCTTCCTCAACTAAAGACATGCCGTAGTGGGCAATTTCAATCATTGAATCGCTTAATCCAATATTGTGTTGGATGCTAGTGGCACAGCCTCTGATTGATCGTCATCCTCCAAGGGATGACAGACCTCCCAATGCTCCAGATGTTGGGGTTTTGCCTGCATAGCAGTACATTGAGGTGCCGCAACTGTGTTTCCCAGTGTTGATGTGAAGGAATCTTTTGGTGTCTGCTGATCCATCCCATTCCCAGATGTTCGCCAAAGAGGTTCACCACTGAATTTTGAGGTATCATCGTGCGGAATATTGTCATTGTCGGGTATGGTGGTGGGATTGTCATTGAGATCATTGTCATTGATAGATTGCCTCCTTCTCCTCATTCTGGCCGGAAGATGCGAAGGCGGAGAAGTAGGGTGCCTTCGTGTCATGACTTAAACACACAGCAAGTGATAAGTATGAAACAATTACCACATTACGTAAAGAAAATATCATTCAATGTATCCTACCTGCATTAGAGCGTTGTGTAATGCATAGAAAGCATGAATATGACCAAGAGCATCATTGATATGTGTCCTTGTATCCTGTTCACGGATCCAGAATCTGGGTATGTTCTACTACCCCATCTTGGAACTCTGTAGATGGACATGAACTCAGAACTCAAAATGGCAGGTGAAAAGTATACTGCAGGGTTGTTGATTGGCATCTTTTGACAAAAAATATTATTTCAACGAGCTGCAATGCAATCGCATTTCACTAACTATTTGAGCTACCTTCTGCAGCCGAAAGATACCAAAGTGCCAATTACATGCTAGCCATATATGGAGTCCTATCCCTGCCATTGTGCTTTTTTCAAAAAACAAGTCTGAACAATTAATCCAAATATAGTGGACTCTCAACACAGCCCTTTATGTATGAATATTACCAATGTAATAATAAAATAAATACAACCCCACTAAGAGACTCAAAATCTCTCCAAAAAACTCCAAATTGCCACACATCCATCCACTCTCCCCAGTGCCAGTAAGTTACCCACCAAACACACAAATCTTTCAACAACTGTGTCGTCAGTGCATTTCATTCTCAAAATCGCCAATTTGCAGCTGGGCTGCCATTTGTATGCATTCTATTGGCCAAATAGCCTGCAGCATGAGGATTTGCTATGTGATGGTGCTTGGGTAGCCAAGCCACATTCTCATTAGCAATAATCCTTTGCACAGAATTGGCAAAAGAACGAAGAGCACAGTTTCGGAAGATTTGGAGGTATCACTGTTGGCTGATCATGCTGCTGTGAAACTTCCTGTCGAATATTTGGAAGCCCGATTTCATCACTGGGCGACTACTTTGATTGGAGTGACATATCTTGGCATCAAAATCGTATTCCTCATCGATATAATCGACCACATCCTTGGCTGGGGGTGGGAGGATGTCAGCCAGCAGAAATCTATGGCAAAATGAGCCCATTATTGACAATGTAACAAACCTCATCATCCGCAAAGATTTCAGTGCCCGGACAACTCTTTTAGACGTTCTGGAAACTATCCTGACCCCTGTGAAGCTAATAGCCATCAATCTTACGATGTTTGTAAATCTTGGCACCATGAATATGGTAATCACTGTCCAGAATCAATTTTGGTGGAATGAGATAATCACCAGGATTGATCCAGCCCTGAGAAACTCAGACCCTCCATGTGCCAATATTTCAGTGGTAAATCAATCATCTCAACAATTGTTGTCATTGCTGATATTGTGCATCAAGTTCCTGAAAACATTACCTGTTTGTGTGAATCAATGATATACTACTGCCAGACTTCTATAGACTCTATTTACAGATTTCGAACAAAGTTATCTACAGAGATCTGGACAATAGTAGCCTGTTTTTTGGACAAAGACAGAATTAAATACCCTACACACATTCGTATGGGAAGTTCAAAATTCCCTTCTTGTTTAATCATTGTCTTGATGATCAATTTAGGAGAGCAAGTTTGAATTTGCAGCAACTGAAATTGTGGATTTTATTCACCAGACTTACATCTATATCATATAACACATGGGAATGAAATATAGATTACTGATTGACAAAATCCACCCAACATACATTGCCCTCACCACAACAGCCATTTACCATTGTCGGTCAGCTGGAAATACAGAGAAGTTGAGAGGTTTGAAAAATTTCGATCCAAGAGGTGGAGCACAAAATAAGTGTGATATAACAATCATTAGTCTTATGGTTAATAGTATCTGCAATGATGTATTTTGTCATCGCGACACAGATTTTTATTCTTTCTCAGGAGAGATTTGAGCCAAAATTATTCACAATATGCACAGCATAATTCGCCAAAGAATCCCTCACACTGGTATGGACCCAGCGATGGCACAATGTCACAACAATCAGTGCAGCTTTGATGAGAACATCCTTGATTATGTCCCAGAGATGCTGATAGAGCAGCCCAACATTTCTGTTAATAATCTCAGCAGCTTTGTTGCCGCGACTGAAGCTTGGCTGCAATCCTCAGCTGTTCTGCATATGGGCAGGTCTGCCATCGCCCGCAGCAGCTGGCTCATCCATTGCAGCAACAGCAATAGCAATGACATCACCAGTATCGCCAGCATTGAGAATATGGAAGTATTTGATGAAACTACGATAGCCAAGAGTGCAATGATGCTTGGGTGAATGCAATGGTGTCAGTAATCAGATTTAGGATTTCCTTACTGTGCTATTATATTGTGAGTTTCATCAATATATCATAATAGTAGTAAATGTAATGGAACTCATGATTTACTGAAGTCTGATCTCAAACACGAGAAACCTTAATCACAAAGATGCACAACTCTCCTGTGACTCTGGAGCCACTGCATGTAACTGAACAATCATATATCAACAAATTAAGTATGATGAACCACATTTGCATGGTAACTATCATTGGTCAAATTAAGCTGTGACGAATCTGTATATTAAAGAACTACGCACCTTATCGAATATCTGGAGCTTCAACTATCATCATCATGACGACCAATCGAGTTGGGCAACTTAGGAGTATGCGGAGAGATGATTTGTGATGTTGTTACACAAATTATGGACCATTTGTCAAGTGCTCGTTGTCACATTCACAAGGTGGGTAATCTGGTCGTAAAGCTTGAAAACAGCATCACAACAACTGAGAGAACATTCAGGAACTTTACAGCAATACTATATTTCAGGGAAACCTCAATTTCATTTTTTTTGAGTTTGTGGGTATAATAAACTACATTTATTTCACAAAGGAAATTTAGTTTTTGCTGATGTGGTTGTCAATATTGCCTGGATAGTTGAATGTATCCAGTGGCTGCTGTAGTGTCAACAAAGATAAACTCTCAAGAAAATGCAGGATCCAGCACAAGTCATTGATACCATTTAGAAATGCGGTTGCCATTAGCATCCGTTTATATTGCAGCTCTAGGCTAAGTATATCGGATGCCATATGGATATTATAATTGCATGAGTCCATTCTAACCATCATGCCATTAACCTTTCTGAACTACCCTATTGGGGTTCCACTTGTTGTTAACTTGTAGACCTCATCCAAGATAACGCAATAGAATATTACAGGGTGCCAAATGATATAACCATTGTCTACTTCTTGGGTGAATTGCTTGTCGAATGTCACAATAGTTGAGGTCACAATCTTTTCTTGAGGCATACTACGAAGAACTACTCTATTAGTTACACACCTGGTGGAGGCAGTATAGTAATGGAGATGTGGAGTGTACTCAGTTAACTTTGTCACCCCAACATCCCATTTTGCCACTATCAGTCTAGTGCTATTTTAATAATAGCTTGTGGTCAGTCTAGTGGTATCCATTCAAAATATATTATAGAATGAATATTGAAACGTGGACCTTCCACCACAACTTCTGTTACTCCCATGCAACTGTCTTGCCCCGTTCAACTTTCACCTTGTGTTTGTTCAAGTTGATGTCCGACTTGTCCAACCAAGGAGGTGGATTCTTGATTATTTGTTTATAGGCATGATTATGGTAAAATATTACTGCCTGCACTGTTAGACTCTAACAATTGTTAACGTAACAAACAATATATCTCAACAGCACAGTAGGGCCTAACATTGCCAGAATAGCAGTTATCACCAAATAACTACACTTGGCAAAGAAATTCTCCTTCTCTGCTATCCAATTTATTGCAATAATTTGTTGTGATTGAAACTGTACTGGTTTGCAGAGCAGTTTGAATGATCTGTTCTCAATGGTGATGCATATTGCTGCTATTGACTGCTCCAAGTTTTCTCTCTGCATTTGCCAGTTATCTATTAGCTCCTTTATCCTGAAAGTGAAAAGTGACTTCATTCCAGTTTTACTATACTGTCTGAGCTCTGAGAACTGCTCTGACAGTCGCTCTGACAGCAGCTCTGACATCGTTAAGTTCTGACATCAGCTCCAACAGTATCTCTCACAGTATCTGAGCTTTCGCTGTTGTTGAACAGTTTTGAAAATATCAATGACTCACCTGTGAATATCTGTATTATCCACCTGGTCCATCTGCTGTGCTTGTGTGTCAGGGCTGTTGCTTCCCACGAGTTTCATCAGGGCTATGGTGTTGCAGTCAGGGTGGACCAGATGCAATTCTTCCACTATTTGAATCTCGAACTCATAGTCCTCCAGTTTGCCAGTAAGAGTACACAAATTTCTCTATGGTACAATGATAGTTCACTGTATAATCCCTGGTTTAGAATCATTCTGGTCCCCTGGCATCCCCAGTAGATCTTTCATCCCTTCCTCCTCCTTCTCTTCATCCATATCATTCAATTAATTCCACATGATTCCAAATTTGGAACTGTCTAGTATTTTAATAACTAAGGGTTCCCTATTTTCCTCCTCTTATTTCACCCTAATCATGGATGTTTATGCTAGGTTGGGGGGCTTGGTCTTGATATATTCAATATTACTGTCAGTGTTGTGCACAATGGCTGACTGTTTAATATTAACACATGTTACAATTAGATGACTTCCACTCTGCGCCAATGTCAGACAGTTGTCCCAGCTTAACTCATCTGATTGACTGTCATTCAGTGCAAAAATTGTTATTGAACTATCCACCTGACTGGACGTTGTGCTAGCCAAACAGAAGACAAAGGCAGTGATGTATGTTACTAGATCAGATTGTGGAGTGATCAAGGCAACAAGTCGGTTAGATCACTGGTGCACATCAGATTTTCTTGTAAAGTCTCTCTGGACTTGATGTCTTTCCAACTTTTCCGCATTATCTACCAGGAAGTTATCTTTCATCCACATAATATAATGATCCATTCAGTCATCTCTGGCTCTTTGGAATCTAGTTCAAGGTGGGGTGCCTTCCACTACAGAGTAAGCGGGTAATCAGGTGCACAGCGTTTTCCATTTCTCTTGGTAAAATCTATAAGGGAGAGAGGCAAGGGATCGTGTACAACATTCCATCCAAAGACTAGTCTCAGGTGGACTCTGCCAGTACTGTTTATCTGGGTTGGGGTGTATCTAGGTGACAGAGCATCCCTCAAAACTGCCAAAACGATAGGTGATAGTATTGCAGAAGTTTGCAATCAATTGTATAGTACCTCTGTCATTGATATTCCAGCCCCGTACAATCTAATCACACCGTGGCTGCAATTGAGCTTACCTTGACATGGCAGGGGTACTGGACACAGCACAAAAATCTGACATGCCATTGATAAGTGCAGTAGGAGTGTCCACAATATCATCTAATGACAGAGCTGATGTCATCCTCATCTGTAGTATAGGGCTTGATTTGGTTTTTTGCTTTGTGCCAGGGCATGTTGAAGACTTCAACTTCCTAGCAGGGCTTGTTGTGGTATTCTGTGGTGTGATAGTGGACCTTGAGGTGACTCTTCTCAGTAGGCATGAAATGAGTCTTTGCTTTGAATAGACATCATCTTCATATATCTTCCTGTCTGGTGAATGTCCCAGTTGATCTTGAGTCTCTTCAGCTAGCATCCCACAGAGATCAGTATACCCCTCTTGGTTAGGTCAGCGACAGCTGATATTAAACAATCAATGTCAGAGACTCAATGTCAGAGACTCAATGTTAGAGATTCAATATCAGAGTGGGATTTTCTATCCTAGTCGTTTGTCTTTGCTATGCCTCACAGCAGGGTGTACTACTTAACATTTGAGTATGAAGAGATAGTCAATTTGTCATGATACATTTTGCATTCCTGGACTGCTGCAAGACCTTTAGTGAATGCAGGCTGCCTACCCACAGCATCTTTGTCCTGGGTTATCGTCTTCAGTGGAAGAGGGATGGATATATTTGGTCCAGTTTAAAACACCAGTAGGCCATCTCGCTTGCACTTATGATGGTACCATAATGATGATTGTTGACCAGATTTAACGGTCACAGAGTCGATACAAGGGCCGCCAGTTGCATCCCAGGTTTGCTGGTTGGATATAATGATCATCAATTTACTGTTGATGTATCTCAGTTTATCTGTGAGGAATATATAAACTTTATATAACTTTGTACTTGATGTGCTCTGACCAATAGTTTAAAGGACAAATACTCCAACACACATTAGTATGGTGATGCGAATGTTCGACCTAATCCAGTTCAGAAAGCTCAACAGATTGAGCTGATGATCGTCTGACAAAGAGCAATGCAAGGTAGTTGAGACAGGTCAAATCAACAAAATGCAACAATACTAGTTATTTAGTTAAATGCCAAAGACAATAAGGATCGGAAAGAAGTAAGGGGTTGTGGTGTAGGAATGCTATTCAGTTGATGGCTGAAACATCAGCTGATATTACTCAGGTTAGCGATGCTACAATGAGTTCTTAGAAGTGGCACATACCTAAGAAGTGATTAATAGAGGCCAAAGATAGTGTGTATTACAACATATATCATAAATGTAGGGTACAATTCAACTATTGAGATGGTTTACTGAATACGCAGTATTCAGATACATGATGGGAGCCTCACTCTGAGCATTTTCTGGGGCAGTGGTACTCAACTGCAACCTTTCACCTGCAAAAATTCAGTCCTGTATTTGCACTCCAATTGGCCGAGTCTTTTTCGAACAAAGTAGTCTCAGTCATCGCAACCATTCAATACAGACACTTCTTTACCAACACTCCAGAAATATTCAGTAGTTGATGAGCAGGACTCTGAACATGGAGATGACAATCCCCAATGTACTGAAGATTTACAAAGCTTACAACCTGAAACGAAGATTTTCTTCTACACAGGAGCCACAATCTATAACATATTACAAGTTCAGTCTTTTGGGGATTATGACTGAAACCTCCTTGCTGTGGTTGTTACACCCCAACTATTGCGACAATGCCAATCCATTCTGAATTGCAACCCAAGTGAAACAAAGTGGAACAGCATCTCCAGATGAAGACTGATTTTTCCCAAAGCGAAGACCAGAATTCCACCTCAGCTTTTTCATCACATTGTCTCTTTTGTGTATATTGTCAAAGCACAATGCCTCCTATACTACTGTATATAACTCCCTTTGCATACCCATAACTAAATCCAATATTATGATCCCAATAATGAGTAACCACCTACATGCAGTATATATGATGTTAGTATTAATCACAATTATAGAAGCTGAATTCGCCAGTATGATCAATTTTGAAGTATGATTAGCTACTATGTCATCAGGTACAAAATTTAGACTTATTTGGAGCTACTACCATCTCTGCTAATGCTATTGCCATTACTATATATATCTCCTCATCTGATATTTTTACCATTGCTAGCAATGTCTCTCCAGTATCTCTTTTCTCAGACATATTCGTACACCTTAGTAAGAACTTGTTGCCATCTAGATTTGTGTCACTATGTAAAGATGCAATGGAGAGCACTACTTGGAAGCTTACTAAACTGAGCTAAGCCAACATTATATTTCATATATATGCCATTTTTGGTGACATTACTGACACTGTAAATACTTAAGTTATATAGCTATCAAACAATGCAGAAATAGCTCTTAACTGGAATAAAACATAATACAAATAATACAATGAGTATTGAAAGACTCTTAATCACTCCAGCACAGTCAGATAAACTATCAAATAGTATTAGGTTAACCAGAAGTTAAACATATAAGCAAAAAAGAAGCCAAAAGCCTTCTAGTACTGTTATTCCAACTATCAGAATCACCTTGGCAATTCCAGTCAATGTAACAAGTGGCAGTGAATATGGGTGATTAGTAGACAAATATCATGAGAATCTGAGTTGGCAAGCACCATCTGAAGCAAACATACATTAACCACTATATAATGTAAAGCTAAAAGCCAAGGATTACAAATAGAGTACTTCAAAAGAAATTCAGAAAGAACAAAAGTTGTTGGACAATTAATGTCAGCAACCGGAAAAAAGAATCACATTCAAAGTCATGGACTGGGAATAATACCATGGTCAACCAGTACCACTTAGTTGTTACTCTGGCATGGATGACTGCAATCCTACTACTTGACTTGGTATGATCTGATTATCAGTAATATCTTTCAACTGTGTGATATTTGTACCACCTTCTGTCTCTGAACAGAGTAAGATACTTCCACCACCAACTATAATTATCTCATTATGTTTAGAAATAGAGGCCATAGTAACCTTTTCATGAATGCCAACCATTGTAGTTAATCCCCACTTGTACTGTCAATACCAGGCAGCTGTTAACCGCATAATCATAAGTCAATATCTTGCAGGTTGTATAAACTGTCAACTATGAATCCAATTGAGCTGAATTTTATAATTTTTCTAGTCGACCAACATCCAATCTACTGCCTAGATGGAGCAAACTTGGAGGCTGTGATTAGGCGAGTTTGAAGATGCACTTGTTAGTAATTGATTTCCAGTTTTACCCCTACCAACAATGCCAGTTTCACCTCTCCAAGTGAAGACAGATGTACTAGTACCATCTGGCTACCTGCGAGGCCAGATTGTCAGAGCGGTGATCATAAGCATGTGAGAGCTGCATCACCAAGCATTTCAGAGATTTGAAAATGATAATGTCACAGTTCAGAGAGCCAGCATACTACTTGAGAGAGTGAGAATATCAGAGATGTGGAAGCGAGCTGGTTGACATTATGAGAGTTCATGTATACCCTTTTCAGAGCTGTCAAAGCAAGTAAGTTCACATTAAAGGAATCACTGTTTGAGATATGAAAGGAGATATCAGTGTTGCAAATAAATGAGTAATTGTGATAAATATATAGTATAACTCATAAACTGCAGCATATAATACATGTACTACAGTTGAATGACAGTGATAAGTCAGTTGTGCTATTGGTACATTAGAGGTGTATTATTGGGGGCTACAGGACATGGCTCTGGGATAGTTTGTATTATTTAGTGTTATTGTTGGTACAGAACGTAACTGCAGGCCATATGGCCTATGGTTGATTACATCCTACAGAATTTCTATTTCCAGGTGTTAATTCATAGCGGGGTAACTGTGACTTCTTAAAGTCAGCTTGTGGTAAGTCTTTGATATCTAATAATTATTGTTGTTATTATAAATTTACACAGTTAATTACATTCATTGTCATTTGCATACTTATACATCCAAGTACTGTATACCAGTTTACATAGTAAAGTACAGACATATTTAATTTACAAGTTATTATATTCTCAAAAATACACAATCTTGTTGTTCAGTAAAGTCAGCTGTTTCAAAATAACTGGTAATCTATGTGCAACTTATTCAATATATTTCTCAATTGCTGGAAATAAAAAATTATATTACCAACCATAATGTATACACTTTAGCAAAAGAGTCACAGATTCTGTATCTTTGATTAAATTAAGCATAATTGTTGACGAACATAAACAGACATATGAAGTATCTCTACAAAACTAGATCTGTTGCAAATGACTATTTTTTCGTTGATTACAATATAAATTGCCAATTTCAATATGACTTAAAGTATAAGAAATACTGTTAAATTTGATTTGGCCTCGAATAATAAAAAGCAATATCTGAGTCTTAATATTCAATAGTATTTATCTTACTTTCTTTATATGTAATTATGATAATGAAATTTCTTATTTCTATATATAATATTTTTTTATTTAATACATTGTTAAGACTATGATTTTAGTATAATTTGCAATATAAAATTACTATGAAATTTAACTGTTTACATTATTATTATATTATTGTAAATTATAATTATGCAAATATAACCTACTTTGAACAGAATATCATTAAACAATTCCAATACTATATTAATAGTACTTTTAGATTCAGTTAAATTAGCTGAAATTGGTTAATAATAGTAGAAACCAACAAAGTATTATAATAATAAAAATTTATTCACTTGAAATTTAACTATATACTTGAAAGTATATTAGAAAGAGTAGTACTTGCAATCTAATTTCCATAAAATTTAGAGTATGACACATATTTTAGATTGTACAATAGTATTGATAAATATATCTGCAGTTTTTATTGAGTTAGTTTAACTTGTATAGTCATATGGAAATGACAATATTTTGTACATTTAAGTAGATACTACATATATTTATTGTGTTGTTGTATTGTCTACATTTTGTATAAGCAACTAACCCCAGTTTAGCATACTTGACTACTTGCATTTGAATCGTGTTAATCATCTCTATGTATTTATACTGTTGAATATACCCAAGTACAAATCTTAACAACTACATATATATTAATTGTTTAATATATTGACTTTCATATACAGTAGTATGAATTTATTTATTGTATAATTATAAATAAGCTAAATAGTTCTAAATACCACAAAAGTCTAAATGAGACCAGTATTTATAAGGCCTATATGGCTGAATACAAAAATTACCACTCCAGTATACTGGATATACTGCTAGAGTATAAACTGATTTTTCAAATATACTACAAGCTTGTTCTTGATTTTTACACATGTACTATATAGACAAGACAATAAGATTTGTATACTAGTCATAAGTATACAGTTGAAAACCTAAGACTGTACACTCTTTATACAAGCAGGGGTTATTGCCATATACTTGAACATCATCGTGACAGTGCAATTGACTTCTTGTTGTGGCTCTGAATGAAATTATGCAGTAATCATGCTTGACTTCATGTGCTGTACTACACAGTACTCATCTATCCAATATTTCATCCTGTCAACTTTACTTGAGCCTGGACCGAGCCCAAGATGCTGGATCCTAAGTCCTCTACAGCTGAATGCGCCCTTAATCTGATATATTCGACTTTTGCCTAACTTCATACATTTCTCTCAGAGAACGCCTGCAACCTCACATTAATCTCGTGGCCATACTGATTTTTAACCTCCTTTAAGTGTATAAACGTGGCAATCTGCGGAGGACGTTACTTGCTCCTTTTGGAGGTTATCATTCTACTTCCCTTCACTCAGATTGCCTTCTGCCATTGTTTCCCTATAATGTTATGAATACAGTCCATTAACAGCTAATTTCCGTTCCCTGCCCCCTCTATTTCAACACGCTGCAACTCCACTATGTCTCAGGAATGGTTTTTTTCGGAAGATACTGAGTCCGCTTCTGTGTCCACAACAACGGCACCTGTGCCCGAATTCCCACATACCTGCGCGCAGACAGCTGTCAAGGACGTTGCCTTCGGCTCGGTCAGTTGCCTAACATCTGGTTTCTATCAATAAAATGGGCTGATAACATGAACGTAGCTTGCAGGCATGATCGGCAAGGTGCTCGAGTATCCATTCGATACAGTCAAGGCATGTAGTTTCATATTGAAATTTTATTATACATAGTTTAACGCTTACTATCTCCACAGGTTAGATTACAGTCACAGCTAGATGAATCCCCATTACGGTACCGTGGCCCCTTGGACTGCTTTGTCCAGGGCTTCAGGCAAGAAGGTCTAAGAGGAATGTACCGCGGGATATCTTTACCATTGCTTGGTGCGGCGGCGGAGAACTCATGTTTGTTCTTTAGTGTAAGTTTCAACAACTCCTACGAGCTACGATTTCGCAAACTCACATGTGCAAGTACAACCTCGCCCAAGCCATCACACGGCAGAACTTTTATCCAGGTCTAGCTAAGACAGATTCGCTGCCGCTGGCAACGCTTATCATCTGTGGAGCAGCAAGTGGGTCATTTGCATCGTTCATCCTCACTCCTGTTGAGCTCATCAAGTGCAAGATGCAAGTGCAATCAGTGAGCACAGTCCCAGCAGGTCTACGTACCGGTTCATTGGCGCTCATAAGAGATGTTTATGGGGCGCATGGTTTGCGAGGGTTTTGGAACGGTCAAACAGGCACATTTTTAAGGGAAACTGGGGGTTCAGCATCTTGGTTTGGTGCATATGAGTATGTCTCAGCTGCACTCCGCCGAAGAAAAAATACCGATACACTCTCTCCAACTGATATGATGCTCTCAGGAGCAGCAGGTGAGATTATCTCTTGAAAGATCCTCTTCGCTCGGTCTGATGATCTTCAGCGGGTGTAAGCTACAACCTTACTCTGTTTCCTGCTGATTCAATCAAATCGAGAATGCAAACCCAGGCAATCGGTCATTCTGGCGAAACGGCAAAAGGTTTCTGGGAGATTGGTTTAGGAATTTACAGAGCTGGAGGGATACATGCACTTTATCGGGGATGTGGTATCACTTGCTTTCGAAGCGCGCCATCGTCCGCCGTTATATTTTTGTGTTATGAAAAGCTTAAAGATTTGTTTTGATATGGCAATGGCCACCGGCGCGTCGGGAGGAATGCTACGTCAAGAAATTTCATACGGTTAATTTAGCATTTTGGTTTGCGTGTTGGTGAGGTCTGGCTCGAAAATGGATGTGCACATTACACTTGAGATGGCTGCTGTTCAGCTGAGAATGATGGTTTATCTGTACTTCACCGGTGTACCGTCACCTTTTATTGCTATTTTTGCTCTAAACGGTTCCATCGGTGCCCCCTCCCCTTTTTTTTACCTCCAACTGATCAATATTATCAATAGGCACATCCGGATACTTTTCTCCTATGTAATCCATGATGCCATCACTCAGATCCCCTTGCAAAACTATCTCATCTTGACCATTTGTGCCCTTTATTACACTCGAACCACATGCAAACTTTTTACCAAAGTCCTTCGCAGCTTTTTTGAGATCCAATCCAAAGCTTTCAAGACCAGTGATAACGATGACATGTTTCCGCTTAGTGCGCTCGACTCGCTTCAGAATGATGCGTGAAGAAGCTTTCTTAATCGCTTCACGCTCAGCTTTTAATACTTGCTTTTCAGCACGCTTCGAGGCTGAAACCTCGGCCCTCGAGGCTTTTTCTTGCGCAGCGACGGAGAGGTTTGACATCGCTGCTTCTATGGCTTCTTGTAAGTGGTCAGCATCTTCCAAAGCACATCAATGAACAGTGTAGACAACAACCACTATTGTAAATGATGGGGACTAAGTCTAAGTGCGTTTTCTCCAGCCATTCACGACACTTCTTTGGACTCGAAGTGAACTCGCAGTACTACAACCATGAGTTAGTGTTGGAGGTATTAAATAGGTGTAGGAGCTTGCAAACTTCCAAAGGTAGTGAGCATACTATATTACGATAGACTTCAGTCAGTATCTTCATCAACAAACTGTAGCATACATTTGACAACAGTTCAAGAGGGGGACAAACCTGCACAGTTGAGTGTAATCTTCAACACTTCAGGAATCTCTGCGGAAGTGGTGGCCATGGTATCCTCTATCGTACGAATTGAATCATGGAAAAGATAGCCTTGGAAGTGTGCGTCGAACAAGGCTTCCGGGTCTAGACTATGGCCCAATTCGTGTGTTACACACATCGCGAATGCCAAGACTCTAACAAGTTTCAACTTTTCACGCAATTTCAATAATCCCTACTTCCATCATCGCCAGCACTCCGCCATCTGAGTTTGTGGTGCTTGGCGGTACTAGATATTGAGTGTAAGGTTAATTTGAATGTGTAAACCATTTGTTGGATACTACATTTGGAATATGGAAATGATTATCTGTGTTCCAGAAGTGGCATATTGCAAAAGTTGAATACAACTTAATATCACAAACCACCTAAAATGTAGATTATTGTAGAGAATATATTATTTGTAAAGCCATCCAGGATAGACATTTATTAATTATTAAAAAGGTGATACATGTTTCTCAAGTAGTTTTATACTATCAGTGTGTATTTTTTCTATATATATATAATTAATTGAAAGCTGATATTGAATACCTTAAAGTAAATATCTTAACAATTATTTCTATATAAGTATATTGAGTGTTTCTTTCACTTTGTTGCTATTGTTAGAATATACAATTCAGTAGCAAAAAAAAACATAGCTAAGTTAAGAAAAAGTCATTTTGCCAACTGTAATTTACTATAAGCTATATAATCTCTAGTAGTTGTTGAAAATAGCCATCACTGTGGGTACTGGAATTCCGCCCAGTGTAATTTTATGAATTGCAAGTAACAAATGTATAACACTCAGTAAAGCATATTATAGTATTCCTACCAAAACCCTTTCTTCTGGAGTACAAAATAAGTACTTTGAAGGTACTAGTGTGACTGTTTGTATGTGACTTAGTGTAAGAAAGGATTGTAGATATGTACAATAGATTACTTGGCTGAGGCTATTTGTACGATTACACTGGCTTCTCAGATGTCACAGTCAGCTCCCAGAGTTGGGCCTCTAATTTGATTTGACACACCACATGTTCTGACTGAGTCGATGTCAGAGTCCATTCTCTGGGGTCAGAATTTACCGGTATGGCCATCCACTCTAGGTTGGTATCATGGTGCGGTTTGATAAATGATAGATTAGTATCCACCAATGAGTGTTAGTGGAGTTATGGGTTGTAGATAGCATTAATGTATATGAACATGACATGGGACTATACTGTAATGGTAGGGAAATCACTGAGTATGATAAGGAAGAGGCCCAAATTGTTGCAATATCGGACCATTTGGCATAGTTGTGCTGGTATGAGTTGTTGTTGTTGTTTCTTCATACTGTATTGACTGTAGCTAGGGTATGACAAGCACTTATTCTCTCTGCCGCTGCGTAAGCCAGTTGGATTGCGGAGCTCCTATCAACTACCCTTTATTCCTGCTGAAAAAATACAAAGTAAAGCAGAGCAAGGTAACGTAGAGTCATCCACAAGGGTGGCAGCTCAGACCTGCATACCATACCACAGAGGGATCTTTTTGACGTCCATAGCCTCAACAAAGTCCATCACTGGGTTGCCACATATATCTATGGCTAACAGCTCTGACACAACTGATAGTCTTTGCAATTGTTCCAGACTATCGCTTCTGGTTTGGATCTGGGTTGAAACCCAACAGTTGCCAAATTGGCAGTTCAGGTCATCAATACAGCCTAACTGCCAATTCAGGTACATTTCTACGGAAATTTCCCAATCGGTCCGAATTTGGTTGGTTGTTTGTGGGTCGCCCAGCACGTTCATTTGTACATTCAGATAATGCTGTTATTTCTGCTGTTTGATAATAGTATGTTGTCTGAACCAGTTATTCAACATCTAGTGGTCACTTTTTGCATGTTTTGCAGTTAGCAATATTGAATATTTTGCAATCTGTGTTTTTTCTATTATATTTTGTATTTTTGGCTGGAAGGTAATCATTAGCTCTGCTTTGCACAGAACCATCCGGGTAATGCCTTGATTACCCAATATGCAAGCCCATAAATTGTTGATAATCTGTTGACACTAATTTGCATGATGGGGCAATGCAGATATCATCCATTGTGTTGTATAAAAAGGCCGTTATCACTTTGAATATAAATTATCGTTACAACGCGAGACTTAGATTACTCAAAATGTAGGATCTAAAATTTTTGAAGCTCTTTTGATACATATTGTCATGATGGGGTAATGTACATGTCATGCACTATTTTGCCTGAAAAGGCCGCTAGTACTCCAGATATGAATTATTGCCACAAAGTAAAACTTAGCTTGCCCAAGATTCATGACAAAAAAACATTAACTCTCAATTGAGGCTCACTTTCAGAATGAGGCAGGGACATCAGCAAAATGTAAAATGGTTCAGAAGTAAAAACTCAATGATTCAGCTATTCTGAACAGCCACACCAATTCTTCCAGTCGCTCCCAGAAGCTCCCAAACAGGCTGAATGCAAAATGATGTACTTCTCAGGTGCTCTAAGTGCACTTTTAGGTGCTCCTGAACGCTTCTGAAGTAGCGGAACCAAATATAACAATATTCTACACAGTATGAAGTTGTCTTCAGAAAGCTATGAAATCATGTCTTGAAATTGTTAAGATTCCAGAGCTGCTGGGAGTATAACCCTTGTTTCTAGGACCATTCCGGTGTACCTGGGGGCAGACTGAGCAGGAGTCATACTATATAATGTCAATATTAAATAGTACAATTCGATGAACAATCCCACAGCTACACATCTGAAGTAGCTATTCAAATCTGATTAGTATACCGTCCAGCAGGTATTCAATTCGACATGATTCTGTACAAGCTATATGCTACCAATGACGCCGGATGCAGCCTTTGCCAGAACCAAATGTACCGGTGCAACTATTGGTCCAATGGGTACAATATGAATCCTATTGGTGTGTTTGCCAACCTGGATGAACCTGTCACATAAGCAAAACAATATTCCGTTCGGGCAGAATGGCTATATTGGAATAGACCCGCTCCGTCAGTGGAGTTAGAGACACCCCGATGGCGGATTACTCGGTGCCCGGCGTCAATAAAACGCTTCGCATTGCATATCGCCCTCTGATTGCTGTTTCACCATTTCTTCTCGTTCTGTCAGTCTCCTTTGTTAGATGATCACTCTGATGTTGTGGCCAACTGTGACATTATGCCGGAATTGGTTCATTGGGTACGCGTTTGCATCGGGATTGCAATGTGGTGGTTGATGCTGCGAAAATCTCTCCTCACGTTCCTTCTACCTGCGCACAAAATGCAATTCTCTCTGTACTAATTATACACATCATTCCAAGTTGCCAGATCTATGTGGCTATTGACAATTCATTCCTTGTTCCGTCCGTCTCCTGTCTTGCTACTAGTAGCTATCTCTGGAATTATGTGTGTGCAGCCGAGAATGTTTCCCACACTGAAAACTTGCAAAGCAATGCCTGCCGGTGTCTGTCTCACTTGTACAAATCTCGAGACAGCATTCAAGTTACCAAAGCTTTCAGGTATTGTAGTGAGCGCCAGGGCTAACCAGCACTCAACGAAACCTCCATCGTCATTTAGGAGTTTGATAATGGATAGTTGTTGCAGTTTCCATGGGTGACACCCATTCAGCACGCCATAACACCTCCCAGGGTGTTGCTTTACCCACAACCAGTCATTCCGTCGATCCCCTCCGCGCCAGCTCTGGCTTCTTGTACATCGACACATCTGAGATATGCGTTCACCATCTAAACCCTCAATGTGAACCTTAATATCATGGTAAATACAGAGCTCCATTGCGTGCAGTTGTTCATCCGATATATATATCTTGTTACGACTCTTATGCGTGATAAACTCCCGGGTGCTGCTGTATATTGCCATGTGGTGGGTTGCGTTGTGTGAATGGTTGAGTAATGCTCCGAAGTCTTTGATCACGTTGTATGGTGTCCGGTCTCCTAAATCTCTCTATTGACCTAAACTCACTGACTGTCGCTAAGTCTAATTGACACGTACACAAGAACTAGAGAGCATGCGGCTCCGCCACGCACAACCCTAAACCAACCCACGTGATGACCGCACTGAAATCCGTCCTCACACTCCTCCAGAGCGGTATTATGACCGTAAGACTAATCCACAAAGAAACCAAAGATAGAGCTTGCGTGAAGCTCATCCCAAATGACCAACCATGCCTGCAGCTCCTCTGAAGCAATCAACCATGCGAGGAGCTCCTCCGGAACTCCTCCGAAGCAATCATCTTCTTGCTCGATATCTTTTTCCCGGAAACTTCACATTGAGCCGGAATAATCCTCCAATGTGGCGTGCCACACCCACAAGATTTCCTTGACCTTGACCTTGACCTTGACCTTGACCTTGAGCGCTGTCCTCTGCCGGCAATTTGTCGTATATCTTGATTGCATAGCCATTGACTGGGGCAATCCGCAACCGCCAATCCATCAGCCGTGATTGTGACAGCGAGTTGTGTGCTCCTTTGACATGCAAGACGTTTCACACAATACCCGCATGATTTTTGCGATATCCTGGCTGCCGAAGCCTCAACCGCATGTCTCCATATCCGATGGCCTTGCCTGCGACCCTTCCAGCAAAGTCGTGAATTTCCCGCTCAACTCTTTTGGTGTACTGCGTGTAACGTATGAACTCTTGCCGATCGCCGCAAATGTGAGAGGTGGTGGCACAATCTAAGTACCAGCCCTCCTTCGATAGGCTCTCTCTGTTTGTAACTGTCATCCAATAGTTCTCAATTGATGTCATCGTCATGGTCGTTGCCGCTAGCGCTGCCACTGCCGCTGTCTCTGTCGGTGCTCCGCTCTCCACCGGTGCAGTGTTTGGACAATACCGTGCAATGTGCCCCACCTTATGGCACCTGTAGCACTCCTGAGTATGCGTGCAGCGATGCTTCTCACTCTCCGAACTACTACCATCGCTCTCACTGCTGCTATCAAGGGACTTCCGGGACTTGCGAGTAGACTTTGAATTCCGCTTCTTGCTCTTTCTCTGTGTCTTAGCCAGTGCCAGCAATTCGATGCTTTCGAAGTCGACTTCCTGCTGATGCTGCGCTTCGTGGGCTTTCATCTTCGTGACAATCTCCTCCGGTTTGTCAGCCAGGGTGTCGATTTTGTCATACATCAACTGGGTTCATACCTCCAACCATCATTCATTGGTACACCCTGTATCAGATAGAAACTGTGCTCGCTCTTTTGCATTGTACTGCTGTCAGTCGAACTGTCGGTGCAGAGGTTGAAGTCATTCACATGCCCCTGGATCTTCGATGTGTACTCCTGCATATTCTCGCAATTGCTCAACCTCACTGCTGACATCTCGTCGTGCAAAGCCCACACATTGAGCTTCACCTTTGACTTGTAGTCCTCCTTCAGCGATCGCACAGCGCCTTTGTGTCTGTCTGAACGCCATACTGCTGCTGCAGAGACCTCTCCATTGGGAGGAGAATAGTCGACCGTGCAATTCCATGCCGCTTCTTCCATGCTTTAAACTCTGTCCTGTCCTTTGCGTCCGGTGCTTCCTCTGTACCGTCGACAATGCTGAGAACCTGCTTCTGCTTCAAGAGTATTTCAACTTCCAAACTCCAGCTCTTGTAGTCTGTACCATCAAACTTCTTTATCGAGATTGCTGTCGATTCGGCCATCTTGTCGTTTGTGCACGTGTCGAGTCTGTCTGTCTGTACTCCTCAGAGACCGTGTCAACGATGCCTCAACTCGAGTTGAGTTCGTCAAATCAGCGAAGTGCCCGGGCTCATATCCTGTTGTACGGTGTCCGGTGCCCTGAATCTCTCTATTGACCTAAACTCACTGACTCTCGCTAAGTCTAATTGACATGTACACAAGAACTAAAGTGCATGCTGCTCCGCCGCGCACAACCCTAAACCAACCCACATGATGACCACACTCAAATCTGTCCCCACAGAGCATAGCATCAGGATGCGTCTTATCACGGCGGTTTTGAGGTCCCATGAATTCGGGCTTCGCATATAACTGGGGGCTCAGGGGGTCAGCCAGATCAGCACCAGAAGAGAGGACCTTGCAGGTGGCAGCGCTGTTCTCCCGATGCTGAGGGAGGGCTTGGAGATTGAACTCTCAGATTGTGAAGCAGAGAATGCGATGCTGAAAGGTGATTACTTGGGGCAGGTGGGTGAGATTGTGATAGGAGGCGTTCCAACCGTCCTTGAGGTTCGTTTTATGTGCTTGTTCTTATCTCTTGGCAGAATACTGTTGCAAGGCTCCACATCGACAAATCTGTTTAACCCAATGAGACATCAAGCAGATGTTGGGAATGTTGAAGTCGGCATCTAACTGCTTGGAAATATCGATCTCGTGGCTGATATTCTTCCGCCAGGCATTCAAATTGCACCACATCTTGAACGGCGTCCAAGTTTCAGCATTTGTTTCCTCGTCTACCTTTCCCTTCTTCACAAGTTCCGTTCTCAGGGCATTGACTTTGCCCTTTGCATTTTTGCTGGCTCGTCCGAGTAAGGAACCATCTTTGAAGGTGTGAAAATGACGCAAGGCATCCTCCATGTAGCTCAATGTTGCATCATGGTGAGATTTATCTCAAGTTTACATATAGAATTCTAATGCTGCCCATGTGCACTCAAGTGAGTGATTGAATATAGAATGCTGAGCAGGGCATCCACGTTGGAGAGACTGGGTTACAACTCCAAGCAGGTACCGGCTCATTTCCTTCATCTCGTTCCCATTCTATTGAGAATCTTCTTCATATGACTTATTTTTTGGTGGGAGGTTGTGGTAAGCAGGCATTGATAACCAGATTGCATTGTACTTGTCAAGCTATTTGTGTATCTTCATACAGTGGAAAATCCACTTCTGGAGGTGTTCAAGCATGCCGATCTGCATTGTATGGAGGAGGTCGGGCTTAGGGATGTCGCTCACGATACAGTGAATATGTTGAAACACGTTGAATCCTCAGTGAACATGGTGTGAAGAGAGTTCGGCATTGGCTGCCTTGGGGTTGGCATCGCTGAGCATTCTATATAGGTTGTGATCCCGCCAGGGTTGTTGCATGTCAGGAGGGACATAATTTCCAAGTTCGTTCTTTGGACACTCGCATCAAAAACCGCCATGCTGCACAAGATGATATAGGTTGCTATACTGAGGGCAATCTGCAAGCCATGCTGCTAAAACCGGTTTGCAATGCCTGCAGTTGCCATCTGCAGAGAGAACCTTGTAATACCTGCTCTCGACGTCAGGATGTTGTTTCAAGGTAAGACGCTGGAGTACCCGTCGGAGGACTTCGTTCAGCTCCTCTCGGTTTGTTTGCCGCTGCTCATTTAGCCGCTTCAGAGGAATATTGCGATTCTCGATTGGAATCGGCAGCAGAGTGAACATTGCGACACTGTGTGTTGAGGGCATCTGGCGGATCTTTGATGATAGATTGCCATTTGTTACAAATACAGGCCACTGTTTCTTGTCGCCAGCAAAATCCGAAAGATGTGTTCCGTCGGACATGAAGATCAAGGGAACCAGTGTATCCCTCACTTTGAGCCTTGACTAACCGTCGATTAGCACGTTATTATCCTGGAGGATCTCTCTTTACCTGCGTCTCCAACCACCAGTCCGCAATGTGTATTTCAGTATAGAGGCGTTTTGGTGGCGTATCGCTGTTAAAGCAACACCGAGAGGGCATAAATTAGATGCTCAGTGTTAGCTGGCTGCCGCATGAACCATCTCATGGTTTTGATGATGCGTCGACTCCGGTATTTGATAGTGTGTTGGTGATTGTCATTCCATCTCATATTCTTGAGAGTGTGTAGTTTCCACTCCCCGAGAGTCTGATCAACTGGCAGGCTAGCCAAGAGCTTTTGGATACCATCCCTGTTTATGAAGCTTGGGTAACGCAGAGTGGTGTGTGCTTCCTTCAGCACATTGTCATAGTACGTCTTCATGCCATTCTTCTTGATCCCACACTGGATATATTTGTACTCTTCATGTGTTGCAAACAGGTACTAGGAATTGTTTTGTAGGTTCGTCTCAAGGCAATCCTGAGCACTGCAGTTCCACGGCTCAGCAATGTAATCGATCACAAGAGTAACACCACCAGGGTATACTTCCGTCGGTGGCAGAGGAGGTGGCGGTGGTTGAGACTCAGAGTCTGCGATGCTCTCAACGTGGTCGAGGTTGGAGAAACACGTCGAAGTCTTCAACTGAATCCTTGTTAGTGTTGAATTCACGATGCTGAGTGGGTTCAATGAGTCGGGGCGCGCTGCGAATAGTCAGATTCTTGTGGCGGGTAACTTGAAGGTGTTTAGCATGATGTAATTTGATATGTTAAAGTTGCCAGCTGTCTGAGGTGAACTTCTTTTGGCATGAAAATTCGGGGCAACAGAAAGGGGTCTTCTCTGGCATTGTCGATGCCATGCAAGGAGCGGAGTATACACTGTAGAATGGGACAAAAGTCGGTGCTGGGCCTGAGCTGCCTGGTGTGTAAGCTCACGATACTTTCAGCTAACTTGAAAGGTTTATTGAGCCTCAACACCATTACAAGGAGGTTTCTTACACTCCAGGAGTTGACTCATGTAATAGTCAATGCCTGAGATAAATAGAGTAGAATAAAGGAACCGAGCAAGACAAGAACCCGAACCTGACCTGAATACGACAACCGGCGCCTTCTTCGCAACGCGAGGACTGGTTCACTTGACCCCTACTGAGCCATCCAGGTGCGCCTCAGGGAGAGAGGCATTGGGGAGTGAGACATCAGGGAGAGGGATATCGGGGAGACTGTCGCCACCTGTCGATTTCCAAGCCGCTGGTGATCCACATCCACATCGGAGGAGTTTCTGGCTGCCTCAGCTTCTCGCAGAGTTGGCACTGCTGGACGAGGTTTTTGTGGCGTCAGACGCCCGAAATGCTCCAGCCCAATGAGGGGATGAGTCTCTGGAGTTCGTAGTCATGGGCGAGGCTCCGGGGTTTCTAGCCATGCGGTACGTCTGCGCATCTCCTGACCTTGCTCTTGTAGCAGGATTGGCTGATCGTCTACCATGGTATCATCATTGTCAGCCTAAGTATTAACCATCTCTTCCTGGCAAATCGTCCGAGATGTTTTGGCATCATCCTCATTCTTATCCTCCTCGTGATCCTTATTCTCGTCCTCATGCTCATCCTCCTCCTTGTTGAGCTGATTGGAAGTACGGATATCACTATGCCAAGGACTATGATGTAACTTGCCTCTTTTGTAGTTAGCACCATTAGTCATCGATAGACCTTATGTCGATGCGACATATCTCATTACACGACACAATAGACACACCTTCGCATACGCCCGCGCACACTCGACTACTCGAGCACATGCCACCTTACAACAGGTTATGAGGCCTTGCGTTGAAAAAGAGCACCGACGATCAGGACTTCCATTTTCGTTTGTCGAGTGGAGGTCATCATCGTCACGGTGAAGCGTCTCCACAAGCTAAGAAATTAACCCGCACCCCGCCGTATTTCTGACGGCGGCCGCTGGACGTTACCCATACAGTCTGCGAGACTACGATAACTGACGATTGCGATACAAAATTAGGATCGTTCAAGATGTGTTCGACGACGATCACAATCACCAAGTTCAATGGCACGAACTATGCACAATGGCCAACCGAGATGGCACTACTTCTCGAGCAGAAGCAAGTGTATGGTATTATCAAAGGATACGACGACAAGCCGGAAGAGCCAGCAGCAAACGCGACCGGTACAGAGAAGGCCGCTTCCAAAGACTGGATGAATCGCCATGGTGTTGCCAGATCGACGATCCTGTTCGGCATGGAACCGAGGATACAAGCGGAATACATGGTTGTCGAGGATGCGAAGACACTTTGGGAGAAGCTAGCATCAGCGTACAAGTCAAAGCTAAAGCTCCACATCTTCGAGATTAGGGAAGACCTTTGGAGCATCAAGCTACAGGACTGCGGAGATGTCGACAATTACGCACCGCGGATCGATCGGAAAGTCAAGGATTACAATCTGTGCGCTGGGCCAACGACCAATGACACCGACGCTGCCGACACTGACGCAAATGCAAAGACAATCGCCAAGATGAGTGAGCAGGAACACATCTTCTACCTCCTTCGCGGAATCCCAAACAATAAAGAATGGAAAGTCTTCCTGGAGCTCATGATGGACAAAAACGCCACGATGACCGCCACGCCTGATGAGATTGTCACCAAGCTCGTTGAGAAGGAAGCTGCAATCAAGAGAGAGAATGGACTCGCTCCAGAAGCTCTGCTCTTTGCAAAGAAGGGTGGCAAAGGTGGTGGTAATGGCGGTAAAGCCGGTAAAGGTGGCAGAAGTCCAAAGAGGGATAAGAGAGATGATAAGAGAGATAATAAGGGAGACAAAGAGAAGGATTTCCGGAAGTGCTTTCACTGCCAGCGGCGAGGGCACACCACGGAGAACTGCTTGAGCAAGCAACACGGCGATCCTCCAAAGGCTGCCGACACTGCAGCAAAAGCATTGACTGAGACTACTTCGACTCTCACCACCTCGATCGAGAACTATTGGATAGTGGCCAGCTCAAATGCTTCATCTAGTGATTGGTTCATCGATTGCGGATGCACGACTCACATCTCCGGGCATCGATCAATGTTCATCACCTACACCGAATATCCTCCGAATACGAAAAAGGTGAAGGGATACAATGGGGTCACATCGTTTGCATCAGGATATGGAAGTGGCAGGTTGATTTGCCAGCTACCAGACGGAAAGACGGAAACGATAATACTCCAAGAAGTGGTGCATTTGCCGGGGTCGTTCAATCTCATCTCACAATCTCAGATCATGGACAAGGACGTTAAAGTCGAACCGGTGAATCACTACGGCCTCAACCTCTACAATCGCCATGGCAAGTTGATTGCCACTTCACCTCAGGTCGATGGGCTCTTCGTTTTGGATCGATTTCTGGATCGCGCTCCGGCATTGACCGAATACACCGACATCGACGACAGCTGCCTGCTGGCACTTAAGACGACTGGGCATGCATCTCGGCACGATGCAGAGAAGCGGATGTTATGGCACCGCCGCCTGGCACACGTCGGTCTCAAGGTTCTGGAGATCTTGCCGAAGGTCGTCGCCAACACTCCGACGATGACCGTGAAGTGAGATTGCAAGAGTTGCATCAAATGCAAATTGACGAGAAAACCCTTCACTCCGAATACAACCTCCCGTGCCACTGAGCCACTGCAGCTCGTGCACTCGGACATATGCGGTCCCCTGGAAACAGCCATCGGAGGAGGTCGATATATGCTGCTCTTCATCGACGATGCCACGAGGCACACGGATGAGTACATATTGAAGTCCAAGTCAGAAGCCCTAGAGAAATTCAAAGAATGGAAGGCTCTTAGAGAAAAGAAGTCGGGCAAGCAAGTGAAGCGATTTCGTACTAATGGAGGCGGTGAGTATACCTCCAAGAAATCCGCAGAATACCTAAAATCAGAAGGGATCTTAAAGGAAACGACTACGCCCTACACTCCTCAGTCTAATGAAGTCGTCGAACGGGCAAACCGCACGATCATGGAGCGCGTACGATGCATGCTGGACGATGCCGGACTTTGGAAGAAGTACTGGGCGTTTGCAGTCTCGGTGGCGGTCTATCTCATGAACCGCACTCCGACACGCTACGTGGTTTGTAAGACTCCGTACGATGCCTGGCATGGAACCGGAAGGAACCCATCTTTGCAGCATCTCCATGTGTTCGGATGCTTGGCTTTCGTCCACGTTCCGAAAGAGAAACGAAAGAAGCTGGATTACAGAGCCACTCCCAGCATATTCGTTGGGTACAGTATATCGACTACACAGTACTTCGTATACGATCCATTGGCCAAGACGCTTCACCGCTCCAGAGATATAGTATTCAGAGAAGGAAAGCGGTACACAGCACCGAATGCTGCAGACAAAGCGATCTTGAACGAGCACTTCTACAGAGATGTCATCGAGGAACCCAAACCCAAACCCACACCCATAGGGAAGCAACCAACCGAACGTCAAACGGAGGAGCCATTGGACGACGATTTACCTCCGGATCCTCCGAAGCCGAAGAAGAAGTCACGAGAATTGGCTGGCCTTGAGACGTTATTTGGAGATGCATGGAAGCCGCCGGCCAAAGGTAGTCGCTGAGACCGCGCTGGGAAGGATACGTTGGCAGAGTCTGCACAATTGGCTCTCGAAGATGAGGAATTTGAGGATATGATTCCCATCTACGCTGCAGCTGCGATCTCCGATAATCACGATCACGAGGATGGCATCGATGATCCAACGTCTTACAAAGCAGCAACCGAGTCTCCGCTTGCCGAGAAATGGGATACGGCGATGAAAGAAGAGTTAGATACAATTGGTCAGCATCAAGTGTTTGGAGATTTCATGGAGCTTCCTGAATGGAGAAAGGCTTTGCCAAGTCATTGGGTATGCAAGATCAAGCGCGATGGAGCAGGCAATGTGCAGCGGTTCAAGGCCAGGCTAGTCTGTGGAGGAAATCACCAAGTCGAAGGCATCGACTACCAGGCTACGTATGCACCGACTGCTCGCTTGGGCCATGTCAGGTTGGCACTCGCCATTGCCGCCAAGTACGATCTCGAGATCCATCAAATGGACGTCTGCACGGCTTTCTTGGGAGTCGACTTGGAAGAAGAGATTTATATGCACCTGCTGCAGGGATATTTTCGTTTGCTCCAGAATGGGAGCCGATTCAATGATCCAAGATTAACAAAGACTTCGTGGAAGATGGTACTCCGCTTGAGAAAGTCTCTTTATGGACTGAAACAGTCTTCGCACGTTTGGTACGGCACTTTTAAGGAATTCGTGATCTCGATTGGGTTGGTGGCATCACGTGTCGACAGAGGACTATTCGTGCTTGAGTATCAAGGCATAGTCGTTGCCGCAGTCGTTCTGTTTGTCGATGATCTCCTCATCATTGCTAACGAGGGCTTGATTGGGCAGATCAAGGACCAGATAAAGAAGAGGTTCCGGATGCATGATCTTGGGAGTGTCTCCTTCTATCTCGGCATGAACATCGAACACAATCGGGAGCATCACACGATCGACATCCATCAGCATAGCTACATTCGGAAGATCTTGGCGAAGTTCAGAATGGACGAGTCCAGACCAGTTGCCACGCCAATGGCGATGAAGCTTCACAAGAGGGAGCCCGACGAAGAAGCCTGCGATCCGACCATATACCAATCGAAGATCGGAAGCCTTATGTACGGGATGACCGCCACTCGGCCCGATATCGCTTATGCCATCGGAGTCCTCAGCCGGTACAATCATGTCCAGAGCAATGAGCATATGGTAGCGCTCAAGCGCGTGTTTCGGTACCTCAACGGCACGAAGGACTGGTGACTGCGCATCAAAGGAGAACTTGGAGAAAGTACACTCGAAGGAGAAGGCGCACTTAGATGTTATGTCGATTCGGACTATGCTGGATGCCCGGATGACTATAAATCGACAAGTGGACTGGTCATCACCTTCGGAGGAGCGGTCGAC